>Ga0247815_10000193_pt1 | contig 47532 bp, 32 predicted proteins | sample UWRJL194509B1_FD_181014 | JGI IMG/M metagenome (GOLD analysis project Ga0247815, IMG submission 181014) | Plant litter microbial communities from Arlington Agricultural Research Station in Wisconsin, United States - UWRJ-L194-509B-1 | ecosystem: Environmental > Terrestrial > Plant litter >... | reverse complement strand
TATACGCGGCGCATGTTCATCTGCTCATAAAAATAATTGGCCATACCAAGGATTTCCATGTCATTTTCTTTTGTGGCACCAATTACCATCTGTGTACTTTGTCCGGCTGGCGCAAAAGAGGGTGCTTTATAATTCAGCTTTTTTTCTTCTTTATAACCCACAATTTCGTTTTTCAGATATTCCATCGGTTTGATCACATCGATATGATTTTTATCAGGCGCCAGCAATTTAAGACTCTGTTCTGTAGGCATTTCTACATTCACACTCAAACGATCAGCGTACATTCCGGCTTGTTGCAGCAATTCATCGCTGGCGCCGGGAATCGCTTTAAGATGAATGTAACCATTAAAATTTTCCTCTAATCGTAGTTTCTTTGCAATTCTCACCAAACGTTCCATCGTGTAATCCGGATTATCAAAAATACCTGAACTTAAAAATAATCCTTCAATATAATTTCTTCTGTAAAAACCAATAGTTAAATCCACGACTTCCTGTACGGTAAAAGCTGCACGTTTTACATCATTGCTTTTTCTGCTTACACAATAAGCGCAGTCAAAAATACAGTGGTTGGTCAGTAAAATTTTGAGCAGAGAAACACAACGTCCGTCTTCAGTATAAGCATGACAAATTCCGTGTCCGAAAGCATTTCCTAATCCTTTATCTTTATTTTTTCGATCACTATTACTTGACGAACATGAAACATCATATTTCGCAGCATCGGCTAAAATTGCCAGTTTCTCCATCACTCTTTCATGTACCATTTTGCTGATTTTATTTGTTTTTGAAGTGGTATTCTATACTGCCAAAATTACTATTATGAAATTATAATTTACTGATATTGATTGTTCTAAATTGTATCTATTTTAATTGGCCAGCTCTCTTTTACACTTATTATTTGAGAAATCCGGATACTGCTGTTTTTAGAATTAAAAAAAAATTAGACATAGAAAAATAGATTTTATATGTAAAAAAAGGAATACAAAAAGAGCTATATCACTTTCATCTGGCAAACTTTTTTTGTTTCGATAAGTCCTGAAAAGCAGCAAAAGCAATTAGGATTATGAAAAATTAATTTATTAAATTTAGATACAAATTAATCCTGCTTATTAATAACCTTAAATGCATTTTAATCTAGTAATGCCATTGCACTAAATACCACAAAAAATGCTTGAAAATTTTCCTTTTTATTTAGCCCTTATCGTTATTATTTTATTGCTGATTATGCTGGCCAATAAAATAAAAGTCGCTTATCCGGTATTATTGGTCCTGGCCGGACTGATCATCAGTTTTATTCCGGGCGTGCCGGTTATCAACATCAAACCTGAACTTATCTTTTTTATATTCCTGCCGCCGCTATTGTATGAAGCGGCGTGGACCGTTTCGTGGAAAGAATTGTGGCGCTGGCGCCGCATTATTACCAGTTTTGCTTTTGTAGTCGTTTTTCTCTCGGCACTTTCAGTTGCTCTAGTCGCTAATTATATTATTCCGGGATTTTCGCTGGCATTAGGTTTTGTACTCGGCGGTATTGTTTCTCCTCCGGATGCAGTAAGTGCGGGCGCAATTTTGAAATTTGTCAAGGTTCCCAAAACCATTTCGTCGATATTAGAAGGCGAAAGTTTATTGAATGATGCTTCGTCGCTGATCATTTTCAGATTTGCAATGATTGCCGTTGCAACCGAGCAGTTTATATTTTACAAAGCGGCAGTGAGTTTTAGCTGGATGATTTTTGGCGGTGTTGGGATTGGATTATTGATTGGATGGATTTTCATGAAACTGCATAAATACCTTCCCACTGATGCGAATGTTGATATCGTTTTGTCTTTACTTACTCCGTACATTATTTATCTGGCTGCAGAAGAAGTGCATAGTTCCGGAGTATTGGCAGTGGTATGCGGCGGCTTGCTTTTAGCAAACAACCGACATCGTTTTTTAACGAGCAAATCGCGTCTGCAGGGAATAAATGTTTGGGAAAGTTTTTGTTTTATTCTAAACGGACTGGTTTTTATGCTGATTGGACTTGATTTACCCCAAATTACCAAAGGTCTTGAAGAAGTGAATATTAGCATTCCCACAGCTATTGGTTATGGCATGATCATTACATTAGTTTTAATTGTAAGCCGAATTTTATCATCGTACGGCGCTGTAGTTGTCACGCTGATTGCCCGCAATTTTATAACCGTGGCTGACAAAAGAAATCCTGGTTTAAAAACGCCTTTTATTCTGGGCTGGACGGGAATGCGAGGCGTTGTATCACTGGCTGCCGCGTTATCGATACCGGTTTACCTCGACAACGGCAATGGTTTTCCGCAGCGTAACCTTATCTTATTCATTACGTTTGTGGTTATTCTGCTTACTTTAGTGATTCAGGGGCTTACGCTTCCTTATTTTATCAGAAAAATTAATCTGACAGATGTTTACGATCCAATTCCCCGTGCTGAAACTGCAATTACTATCAAACAAGAATTGGGTGAATATGCTTTAGATTATTTAAAAACAAAATACAGCGATCAGGTCGAAAGCAATACATCGTTACAGCATCTTATAAAAAAATGGGAACATCGTAATAATGGCATTGATGACGAATCCATTGGAACTGATCTTAAAGAAATTTATATCGATTTATTAGCACAGCAAAGGCAGTGGTTAATCAATAGAAACAGAGAAGATAAAACTTTAGATGAGGGAATTATCAGGAGACAAATGCATTATTTAGATATTGAAGAAGAAAAACTACGATACATTTAATTATTCAATCTTTTAGCCATAAACTAAAGTTTAAATATTATATAAACTTTAGTTTATGACTTGGTACGTGTTATTACACTACAACCCGCCGTTGTGCCTGCTTTCTAAAAGCAATAATTTTATTCAGTACAATAAAAGCAAATAAAAACTATTATTGCAAAACCTGTCAGCAAACTTCCTATTATAAAAATAGTTTTACTGGTCAGTAACTGCGCCTGAATTGTGGCGGCTTTGTTAAGCATCATATTGGACAATAGCACCCGCCTGCTCAGTAGTAGATCCTTTAGATAAAAATAAATTTTGATAACTTAAACTGTGTTGTACAAAATTAGGATCTTCAAGAGTCAAATGTTCTAAAAAACCTTGCTTAAATGCTTTATTGTAATACAGCTGCCGGGTGTAAAATCCTGAAATAGAATCTATTTGTACAGTGCAAAGTTCACCTATAAATAGCTATTTTTATCTAATAATATACGGAAAATGGTGGACGATTCACATATTAATCCATAAAACTACAAAAATAATGGATGATTCAGGTGTAAATAAGGGTTTCTTAAGGCAGGTACGCTTTAAAACGCTACATATTAAAAAAAACAAACCCTCAAACAAATACTGTTTAAGGGTTTATCTATTTAATACCAGAAGAGTAAACTAGAAATTACTTTCATAATCGCTCTCTTTTAAATATTGGATGATTTTTTCGAAGGCATTTTCGCTTGTAAATCCAAATTTTTGGTCTAAAACGGAGGCTGGTGCCGAATATCCAAAATGCTCTAGTCCGAAGACCCTTCCCCGGCTTCCGGCAAGATTTTCAAGATTTACTGGAAGTCCTGCGGTCAAGCCGAAAACCAAGCCGTCTTTCGGAATGACGCTTTCCTGATATGCCGCCGACTGTGATCGAAAAAGTCCTTCTGAAATGACAGAAGCTACATTTATTTTTATTTTAATACTGCGCTCCAATTCCGTTGCTGCATCTAGAAGCGTTGCCACTTCTGAACCGTTTGCAATTAAGGTAATGTCCGGATTTTCAATAGATTTTACCAGATAACCGCCTTTTTTGGCATTGGATGCTTCTTCAAATCTAGAATTGTCGCCTGAAGGAAGATCTTTAATATCCTGTCTGGAAAGAATCAGTCCGGTTGGCGTTTTTTTGTTTTCCAATGCCATCTGCCAGGCCACAGAAGTTTCTACCGCATCAGCCGGACGAAGTGCAACAAAACTTTGATCGCCAGAATGGTTTTTTATTTTTTCCAATAACCTGATCTGGGCTTCCTGCTCAACAGGCTGGTGTGTGGGCCCGTCTTCGCCTACGCGAAATGAATCGTGCGTCCATATATATTTTACAGGAAGTTCCTGAATGGCCGCTAATCGAATCGCGGGTTTCATATAATCTGAAAACACAAAAAACGTTGCCACAACCGGAATTACCCCGCCATGAAGCGCGATTCCGTTGGCAATTGCCGCCATGGTAAGTTCTGCAACGCCGGCCTGCAGGAATCCGCCGTTAAAATCATTCTTTTTTAAAACTGATGATTTTTTCAGGAAACCGTCTGTTTTATCACTGTTGGATAAATCTGCAGAGGACACAATCATGTTTTCCACATTTTCTGCCAGATATCCTAAAACTGCGGCAGAAGCATCACGTGTTGCTGCATTGGCTTTATGGGTTATTGAACTGAAATCGAGATTGGGTAAATCGCCGTTGAAAAACTGCTTTATTTTTTGTGACAAATCAGGATTTTGTTTTTCCCACGCTGCGATCTGTACTTTCCTTTCTTTGGCTTCTTGTGTTTTCTTTTCTAAAATGCCTTTATAATGAGAATCGACATCTTTATAAACAGCAAATGAATCATCGCAGTCCGCTCCAAGATTTTGTAAAGTTTTAATAAAATCGGCTTTTGTGGCTCCAATAGGTTTTCCATGCAATTCGCATTGTCCTTCATACATTTCACCTGCTGCAGTAACGCATCCTTTTCCCATTATGGTTCTTCCGATAATAATGGTCGGTCTTTCCAGTTCGGCGTGGGCTGCATTTAAAGCCGAACGGATATGCGTATGATTATGCCCGTCGATCGTGATTACTTTCCATCCCCAGGATTCGTATTTCATGGCCGTATTTTCGGTGGTCACCTCATCGGTCATCGAGGACAGCTGCACGTCATTAGAATCGTAAAACATGATAAAATTGTGCAGCCCTAAGTGTCCGGCGATCCTTCCGGCTCCCTGCGATATTTCTTCCTGAACACCTCCGTCGGTAATGAACCCGTATATTTTATGGTCGAATAAATTATTAAATCGTGCCGATAAAAACTTAGCCGCAATCGCTGCACCGACTCCCATTGCGTGACCTTGTCCTAAAGGACCTGAAGTGTTTTCGATGCCTCTTTTTACATCAATTTCCGGATGCCCGGGAGTAGCGGATCCCCACTGTCTGAAATTTTCAAGGTCTGTTTTTTCGTAATTTCCCAACAGGTAATACTGCGCATACATCAGTGCCGAAAGGTGTCCCGCATCCATAAAAAAACGGTCTCGGAAAATCCACTGCATGTCTGAGGGATCGTATTTTAAATATTCAGAATACAGGATGTGCATGAAATCGGCCCCTCCCATCGAACCGCCGGGATGGCCTGAATTGGCCTTTTCGACCATCGAAATGGCTAAAGCGCGTATATTATCTGCCGATAACTGGTCTATTTTGTTGTTCATTATAATTATGGTATTTAATTGATGTTTTATCTCAATCTGTTTTCTTTTATTCAAAAATTTTTTACTACTTAAAACCAACAAAAAGCCGAAAGTTAAACTCTCGGCTTTTCTTTAAAAACAAACTTGAAATTACTAACTCTGTATAGTAAACTAACCAACTTAAACTTATACACTCAAGACAAACTTGTTTTTATTTATAGGCATATAATCCTCTTCCAGCATTAGTAACCCGGATTCTGATACGCTGCTTTTTCTGCACTTGTCATAATCATGGCATCAAATTGACCTTGCGGAATTGGACGCAGGTAGTGATAAGGTTTAATATCTCTTGCTACGGTAAGCGGGGTGTGGCTTCCGTATGCAGGACCGCAAATTTGGTATGAACTTGAAAGTTCTGTCCATTTTTGAGTACGAAGCAAATCGTACCAGCGGTATCCTTCACCATAATATTCACGGGAGCGTTCTGCCAAAATATAATTGATATCAATAACTGCAGGTGTTGCAGCCACCATTACAGCGCTGTTATCTACTGTTTTTGTGACATTTCCGTTATTGTCAAATCTCCATTTTCCGGCACGGGCACGTAAAACGTTTACTAATTCTCTTGCACCTTTTCCTCCTGAAGGAGCGGCACCCATTACAACTGCTTCTGCAGCAATTAAATATAGTTCTGATAATTTTGCAATATTATACGGGCGTGTACTGGCCCCATTTGGAGAACCTAATCCAGTACCATTATCTGTACGGTAAGTACCCAGTTTCCATAAACCTGGATATATAATTCTACTAATGCCGCTTGGAGCTATAACAAAATCAGATCTTCCTGGTAAAACTCCTGCTCCTACTGCTCCTCCTTCAGGTCCATTTCCTGCGGCATACACAATCGATGGATTTTCATTATTCAGGAATGAAAGTATTGCACCTCCCGGAGCAACTGGCAGACCGTTAGCGTTATTTAATGTTGGTGTAGTAATTCCGGCTTTGTTCCAGTTGCCGCGATATACCGTTGTAAATGTACCATCGTAACGAGAATCATTTGTTTTGTCAGCAAATGTATTTGCGATTGCGCCAATAGTAGGGCACATACGAATAAACGGGCGTCCTAAATGCTGCTCTGCTTCACGCTGTACAGAACTTACCCCTGAGCTTCTAATAACAGTATAATTAGGAGTCATCATCCAGACAGCAAAATTTTCAGGTGCTGCACCGTTCGAAAATGTGAGGCTGCTGGCATTAAAAAATTCACTTTTTTCAGTATGATCGGCATACAATAAGATTTCGCTGTTGCGGTCATTGCTTCCTAAGTTTACGTCATAGTAAGTTGGCTGTAAAGCAAATGCGCCATGGCTGTCAATTGCAGTTGCTGCTACATCGTAAGCTTTCTGAAAATACCAGGCTGCATCATGTCCGTCAGGATCTACACGCGGGCTTTCCGGATATGTTGGAATGTTGTTTGGATTTTTCAGCCACCATGCATATGTTAAATACGCTTTTGCCAAATAAAGTCTGGCAGCCGTTTTGGTTACCCCGCCTTTTACTCTTCCTGCATCTGGCAATTCATTTGAAGCTGTTACTAAATCAGGAAAAATCGCTTTAGTATATACTTGTGGTACGGTATTTCTAACAGAAAATCTTGAAGGACTTGTATTGAATTTAAGTTCTCCTGCACCCAAATCTAACGGAACTCCACCAAATGTTTGTACCAGCAGGAAATAGTCAAATGCACGAAAGAACCTGGCCTCAGAGATCATTGCGTTTGAAACCGTTCCGATTGCTGCAGCATTTTCAATAATACCGCTTGCAGTATTGATATTAATGAATGCTGGCTGCCATAACGCATCAGCACGGCTTGACGAAGGTGTAATTGACCCTACTCCGGAAAGATCCATATCCTTAAAGTTGGCATCGGCACTTTGTGCGTAGGTTGCTTCATCAGTTCCGGTTTCAGTCGTGTTGTAATAATAACCTTGTCCATAGATATAGCGCAAGTGGGCATACATTGATGTTAAGCCTGCAGTAACTCCCTTTTCAGTTTTAAAATATTCAGGAGTATAAACGCTGCGAGGTTCTTCTTCTAAAACATTAGAACAGGCTCCCAGGAACAGCGTTACCATTGCTGTTACCATAAAAGTTTTTATTTGTATAGGTTTCATCGTTATCTTTTATTAAAATGTTAAATTAAGGCCAATCAAGAAGCTGCGTGTCGAAGGCGTGTTTGTTCCTAATGTCAGCAAACGTCTTTTGTAAAAATCGGTTGTTGCTGCATTTTCGTTACCATACGAGTTGGTTTCCGGATCCATACCTGTTTCTTTATGGTAAGGCGAGTAGATTACGAATGGATTTTGTACTGTACAGTAAAGACGGAATCTATCAATTCCTGCATCTTTAATAAATTTTTCAGTAATATTATAACCCAGGGTAATCGTACGGATTTTAACATAAGAGGCATCAAAGTATCCCAGAGTAGAGCCGTATTTTGGGTTATCATTACTTGTAATCCCGCCCGGTCTCGGATATTTCGCATCTGTGTTTTCTGGTGTCCAGTAGTCTACTTCGACATTTCCTCTACGGCCGCTCAGCATGTTAAGGTATCCTGTTGAAGAATAAAGCGTACTGATCAAAACGCCGCCGCTTTGAAATGCACCTACTACACTAAGATCTAAATTTTTATAGGAGACACGAGTATTAAAACCTCCTTGAAAATCAGGGTTCACGTCTATTATTTGTCTATCGGCAGGTCCAATTTGTCTTGTTGGCGAACCATCTGCATTAAAATCTCCGGCATATTTTACTTTAATCATACCTGCATTTCCACCCGGCTCATATTTGGTAAGATTGGCCTCGCCTTCCTGCCAAAGTCCTATTTTCTCATAATCAAAAATTACATCAATTGGGTGTCCTACAAACCACCAGTTATTCTCATCTCTTTCTTGTCCTGAAGATAATGCTGTCAGTTTGTTTTTATTTGAATAATAGTTAACGCCTACATCCCAGGACCAGCCATTCGGATTGTCAAAGATTGATCCGTTAAGCGTAAACTCGTAACCTTTATTTTGAGTTTCTCCTATATTTGCCGTGTAGCTCCCCACACCTGCTGTTGGAGGTAAACCTACATTTAAAAGAATATCTTTTGTATCGGTAACATAATATTCAGCGGTACCGCTTAATCTGTTTTTAAAAAAGCCAAAATCAATACCATAGTTAATTGTTGTAGAATATTCCCAGCCCAAATCAGGGTTAGGAAGCGTAGATACATAGTAACCTGTTGTATTTACTTCTCCAAAATTATATGGTCTTGAAGCTAAACTTCCAAGTGTAGAATAAGGAGCAACTGCCTGATTAGAAGTTTCTCCATAACCTGCGCGTAACTTTAATTGATCCAGCCAATTAACATTTTGCATAAACGATTCATTTTTTACATTCCATCCGGCTGACACTGCAGGATACGTATGCCACTGATGTCCTTTTGCAAGTCTTGAAGAAGCATCTGATCGAACAGTAGCCGTTATCATATAGCGATTGTCATAAGAATACATGGCACGAGCCATATATGAAATCAATCCGCTTTCCTGATAATCCTGATTGTTTGGGTTAACTGCAATTTCACCTGCTGCTCTTCCAAGATTGTAGAACTGGAAAGAATCAGAAGGAATATCTTTTGCAGTAACTTCTGATTTATTGTATCTGGTTTGTTCTGCAGAGTACATGGCAACTGCATTTACCTGATGTTTGCCAAAAGTGCGATCGTAAGTAAGCAGGTTTTGGATTGTCCAGTTGGTATTAAGCGTATTGGTAATAGAAGCGGTTGAAACCGTTGTTGGGTTAATACTAAATACTCCTTCTCCCGTGTATTGACCTCCACTGGTCGAACGGAAATTACCGCCTAAATCTATGTGATATTTTAGTCCTTCTACACCCGGTATTTTTAACTCAGCGTATAATGTGTTATAAGAACTGTACGATTTTGTCTGGTCGATCCACTTATCTCCCAAATTATTTACCGTTGCTCTTGTATAAACCCAGTTCTCATCTAATGGCATTTTAACAGTTCTTTTCAAAGAGCCATCTGCGTTGTACGGATTAGCAATTGAGGTCGTACTTAAAGTATTATACAGACTTAAATTATTTCCGTTTGAGATAGAATAATTATTATTTGTAGTGAAACCAAATTTAAAATATTTTCCTATTGCCTGATCTACAGCACCGCGTAATGATAAACGACTGTAGTCTTGTCCGGGTACTACTGCTTCTTCTTTGTAATAACTGGTACCGAAATTATAGTTGCCATTTTCAGTACCGCTGGAAACTCCAATATCATGATTTGTTACAACACCAGATCCAAAAAATAAATCCTGCCAATCAGTATTTACATTGTCAGCTTCATCTGTACCATTAGAATAAAGCGGCGCGGTTGAGCCAGGAAGTGTTGCTATTTTTCGCAAAGCAACAAACTGCGGCCCGTCCATCATTGGGAATTTGGCAAAAATATTTTTTAAACCACTATAGGTATTATACGTAAATGTAGCTTTTTGCCCTTTTTGCCCTTTATTTGTTGAGATTAAAATAACCCCATTTGCACCACGTGATCCGTAAATAGCGGTTGCCGATGCATCTTTTAAGATGTCAATACTTTTAATATTATCCGGACTGATATCCCCTATTGATCCTGCAAAAGGTATTCCGTCTAATACTACTAATGGATTGTTATCTGCCGTAAGGGAACGTGTACCTCTAATACGAATCTGCATTTCGGCACCTGGTTTCGATGAGGTCTGTGTCATCTGAACTCCCGCTAAACGCCCTTGCAGGGCCTGTGTAATATTAGCTGAAGGCACTTCACGAATTACGTCGCCTTTAATGGAAGAAACAGAACCTGTTACAGCTTCTTTTCGCTGCGTACCGTATCCTATTACTACTACTTCCTGAAGTGCATTTGAATTTTCCTCAAGAATTACATTTATTTTATTTCTACCATCTACAGGCACTTCTTTGGTTTTTAAACCGAGAAAACTCACTACAAGTACTCCGTTTGCCGGCACACTAATGGAGAAATTTCCGTCGAAACCAGTTGCAACACCGGTTTTGGTGCCTTTCACACTTACGTTTGCTCCTGGAATTGGTCCGTTTGCATCAGAAACCGTTCCGTTGACCGTCGATTGAGCATTGGCGCTCAAAGAAAACAGCAGCATCAGGGTTAAGAACCCCAAATGTTTTAAGAGCTTTGATTTGCTTTTAATAATAAAAAAGTTAGTCATAAAAATTAGTTTAATTAGTTAATAGTTTTGGTTTAGTTATTTCAAAAAAATTAAAAACAGCTTTTTTTTATGGTTTGTGGCTGACCAAAAAGTTGTTTACAAAACAAAAATAGAAAAATTTATAAAATACGCAATCGGTTGTTTAAATTTATTTTAAGAATATCTAAAAAATTATGACTTAAAAATATTATATGCATATTTTTAATATTAAATAATTACAAATTTGATAATTTAAAAGCCCTGAAATAGGTGAAAATTAGAGATATTTTTAGGTTTACTTTAAAACCTTAAAAAAAACATAAAAAATTAGCGTGAGATATTTTTTTTGTCGCCTAAATTCAATTGTAGTATAATGAATACTAAAAAAAACAGCAAAATATAGTTTTAAAGAGATAAAAACCTACACAATAAACAGCATTTATACTGTAAAGCAAAAATTACTTAACAAAACGAAAAACCCTTCTCTATAAACAATCGGTTGCTTAAAAAGTGCTGATTTTAGTGGGAATATAGAGAAGTGATACATTTAAAGTCCTATTGAGAAAGCCCTCATAAAATAAAATCTGTTTTAATCGGGAAAATTTGTGCGCTTTTTCATCATTTAAAATATTTAAAAATGACGCCAAAAGTGCCATTCATCAACGAATGTAAAAAATGCGTTAAAGTGTCTGGAGCATGGGATTTTTTCAACAATAAAAAATATATTTGTCTTAAACGAAACAAAGTGCCCCAACTATCACTGAGCAGCAACCAGAAAACAAAGTTGTATGGATAATGAAAAATTTATTTTCTGCCTTGAAGGCGTTCCCGATGTCGATACCATTACAACTACTGACGTGGTTAAAAACCTGGAAGAAATCGCCATCGAGCAAGGTATTGCAAGTATTTATAAAACCTGTGATACAATTGAAGGTCTTGAAGAAAGTTTAAATGTTTTACTTTACGAAGATCATAATTTTAAGGATTATGAAATCATTTATCTGGTAATGCCGGGCGAACCCAATAATATCTGCCTTCACGATTATTATTACAGTCTGGAAGAAGTAGCAGAACTTTTTGAAGGAAAAATGAAAGGCAAAATTATTCATTTTGCCAACAAAAAGATTTTAGACCTGAACAACGAAGAAGCACAATATTTTCTGGACATTACCGGTGCGCGTGCCATTTCAGGCTATGGATCAACCTACAATAAAATTGCCAGCTGCAGTACAATCGACAAAGCTTTTTTTGGCTTATATCAGGAAAATGACGATATTACAGAAGTCGTAGAAGAGCTGTATCAAAAACATTATGCGCTTTGTAAATTGCTGGATTTTAGATTGTACTATTAAATATGAAGATAAAAAAAACTGAAAAGGTCGAAACGTACAGTTCACAAAGCTTTCGTGAAAAATTTCTAGGTTCGAAAAATCCAATGCATCTGCTTTTTAAAACAAATTCAGATCATTTTTTCTGTTTGAAATTACAGGAAATGATGCAGCTGCAACATCCTGTTCCGCCATCAAAACACAATTGCCACACTTTGATTTTTATTACCTCGGGCACGCATATTATGAAACTTGGTTACGAGGAATATTATACCAATACCAACGAAATTATTGTGGTTCCGGCAGGTCATATTTTTTCCATAGAACACGTCAACAGCAAACACACGGGTTTTATCTGCCAGTTTCATCCCGATCTTTTAATTGGCAAATACGGCAATCGAGATATGCTCAATGATTTTGATTTTTTGAAAATATTCGGAAATCCAAAAATTATTGTTCCGGAAAAAGATGCTGTTTTTATTACCAACATCTTAACCCGTTTAGAGACTGCTTATCTAGAAAATGACAAAACCGATCTGGATTTGACGCAGTCTTATTTAATGGCATTGTTTTTTGAGATGAATAAAAATGCCGTAAAATCTCGTCAAAGCGGCACGGCATCAATAATTCTTGCTACCCGTTTTAAAGAACTTATTTATGCGAATATCAAAACGAACAGCCAGGTAAACTATTATGCTTCACTGCTGAATATTACCCCGAATCATTTAAACAAATCGGTAAAATTGGCAACTGGCAAGTCGGCCACAAGGTGGATTGACGAAACTATTTTACTGGAAGCCAAATATTTATTATTTCAGACCACGCTTTCCGTGAGCGAAATTGCTATGAAAGTGGGCCATGAAGACCAATCTTATTTTAGCCGCTTTTTTAAAAAACATGAAGGCATTAGTCCTATTCAGTACCGAAAATTGATTGGTAAATCCTAATTATTGCTTAAAGAATCCTACCAAATCCTAAAGCATTTGCAGAAATTTGCCAGGTAAAAAAGGCAAATTATGATTCATGTTTTTAAAACCACTGTAGACAGCTGCTCAAAATTAGAATCGGCTGCTAAAATACTAGACGAGTTAGTACCTGATGCAAAATGGAATTTTGATCTTGAAGATTGTGATAACATTTTAAGAATTGACAGTAAAATTGAAGTCACCGATTTGATTCTCAACAACGGTGTTTTTGATTGTGTAGAACTGGAATAATCCTGCTTCTTTTACTTTTTTCAACCTCAACTTATTATTATGGAAGCTGCACTGCATCAAAACAAAACTTTTGACACTATTGATTATTCGGATCAAAAACTATCGGATAACGAATTTATAAACTGCGAATTTCTGAACTGCAACTTTTCTAAAAGCGATTTTAGTTCTATTGATTTTTTAGACTGTACTTTTAAAAACTGCAATCTTTCATTGGCCGTTCTTAAAAACACGGGCTTAAAGAACATACAATTCATTGGCTGCAAACTGATGGGATTGGACTTTAGCTCGAGCAACAGCTTCTTGTTTTCGATGCGTTTTCAGGATTGCATGATTGATTATTCGACTTTTATTTATAAGAAATTAAAGAAAACACAATTTATTGACTGCTCTCTGAAAGATGTCGATTTCTCCAATACCGATTTGTCTCTGGCAATTTTTAAAAACTGCGACCTCTCTAATGCAACTTTCGTGGAATGTATATTGGAGAAAACAGATTTTAGAAGTTCGAGAAACTATGCTTTTGATCCTTCCGAAAACAAAATAAAAGGCACTAAAGTTTCGCATAGCGCACTTGCTGGTTTATTGCAGAAATTTGATTTGGATATTGAGTAGAAGATGGTGCTTTAATACACTGCATCAATACAACAAAAAAAGAGGGATGCAAAAACGCATCCCTCTTTAGCTAAACTAACTATATAAAAAAATCTTATTTAATCCAACGTGGATCACCTGTTTTATTATCGATCAGCGTTTGGTTTTTAATTGTAAAGTCACCAGTTGCTGCATTTACAAATTGTGGATCTAGTGCCGTTCCAGCTGTGTCAGGTCTATTATTTGCAAGTGCGCCAGCAGTAGTATTTAAATTTGGCGAATTGTAATAATTATTATTTGAGAAAGTTGGATTTGGAGTAGCAGCCTCTTTTGTATATGGTGCAGGTGTATTTGCAAACAATGTATTTTTAACGGTTATTGTAGTAGTAACAAAACGCGTATATAAAATTGAAAAAGCATTCGTATTTACCATATTTGGATTAGATATAGTACAACTATCAATTAATACATTAGCAGTTAAACCTGTAAGACCAGCATCCATACGAATAAAGTATCTTGACGTTGCACAATTATTAAAAGTACTGTTTTTAAGAGTAAGCTGCGCTAATTGAGAACCTCTAACGTCTATAAATTCTCCACCAGATGTTAATACATTTGTTACAACAGTATTTTCGACTATTACAGAAGGAATTTTAGCAGCAGCTAAACCTGCACTTATTAACGACACACCATAATCATGTATATTACAACCACTTATCAAAAGTGCGCCGTAAGTAACACTGTTATCATTGTATTTCACAACTGAAACTGCAGCTGCAGCCGCTCCTTTATCCCCTTTTAAATCAAGATCTATTAAACTTACGTTTGCGGATCCAGTAGCTAATACAAAGTTCACATGCAGTTTTGGTTTGTCATAACTGCGAAGTCCTCTTAATGTAAGTGACTTAGCTAAGGTAATGGCTCCTATTTGATTTGCAGCGGTATAATCGCCCGGTTCCAAAACTAATATAGCACCAGACGCTGCATCAGCAATTTTTTGCATTAAGTCATCTCCGCTTTTAACCAAGATACCAGTTCCAATATCAATTGCAGTTGTAAAAGTTACTACACCTCTCTTTTTTGCACCATTAAGCAATGTTGCAGTATAGGCAGTTTCTCCTGTAAGCCCAGTCACTATTGCAGCTCCTGCAGTTTTCTCTGCCGGTGTTATAACGCGTACAATACCACCCGGAGCAACCCTAATTTGCGTTACGCTGCTATTTGGCGTCCATCTTAAAGTAACTTGTTTTGCTTCTACATCAATTGGCTGTACAGGCAGAAAAAGCTGCTCAGACAATGTTGTTGCTGTTGTTACTGACCATTTAGAATCAGCTAATCCAGGTGTTACTGTTTTTACTCTGATTGCATAAACAGTTTCGCCTTCTAATGGCACTAATATTGGCAATTGGTTTGCTGTCACTTCAAGTGTTTTATAAATCGTCTTGAATTCAGGATCATCGGCACTAAATTCTACAACAAATTTATTTTCTCCTTCTTTTACCGTCCATGTCAGCTCTACAGAAGTCTGACTTCTAACTGTCGCCTTAAGGCCGATTGGAGAAAATTCTCTGGTATTTCCTATACCGTCCAATAAAGGCTCATTATAACTTTCGCAGCCAGAGACAGCAAAAATAAATGTCAGCAATACTGAGGCTATAATACCTTTTACTATATATTTTGTCTTCATAATAACTTTAATAATTTATTATTCAATTTTTAAAATCTAATAACCATAATCGTTTTTCAACAAATTATTGCTTCCGTCAATAAACACCTGCCATATTGGCCAGAACTGTCTGTTATCCGGATTAACACCTGCTTTGTAAAGAGATGCTATTTTAGTATCAGGTAAGTTTGTCCATGTTATAGCGCTGTACTCTGGTCCTTGAACTGTAGTTTCTCCACGATTTAATCCGTAGATATCCAGCGTTACATTATCCGCTTTAAATTTATAATACAAAATAGCCGGTACGTCTACATATTCGCCTGTGTGAGCGGCAAGATTTGTCATTTTTTGTTTTGCCTGATCTAGTTTTGTTTTCAATAAATTCCAACGAATAAGTGCCTGCTTACGCTCCATTTCACCTGTAAATTCAAATTTATTTTCTTCAACAAGGGCATTAAGCATAGCTGTTTTATCAGTCAGCGCATTTACATAAGCATCTACTTTTACAGCTTGTGATGCAGCAGGAAATGCTCTTCTGCGAATTTCTTTTAAATAAGGTGCAGCCGCTGCCGGACCTTCTATTTCGTTCGCAACTTCTGCCGCAATCAAAAGTACTTCTGCATAACGCATGTATATTTTATTTACACCATCATCATTAGTGGAAGTTACAAAACGTGTCATCCACTCGTAACGGTATTTTCCGAAGTACCATGTATTTAAGGCTCCTAACTCTTGTTTTGCAACATTGTTTACAGCTGTTCCCCATTTGTACGGAACGCACGTTACATCTCTACGCGTGTCTGCTCTGTCATAATCATAAAAAACAAAAGGAAGCGGTCCTGCAGTTCCGCCGCGATTGGCTCCATTAGCGTGAAACTGGTCATTTGTCGTGTGACGAACTGCAAAGCTGAATAACATTCTGCCTCTGCCTTCTGCAAAAGGAAGTTCCCAAAGAGATTCTCCACCCGCAGTTAAATTTTCCTGATTGTATTTTTTCCAAAATGTTTCAAATGAAGGCTCTAAACGAGCTTTTCCACTCTGAATAACAGAACGTGATTCGTCTAATGCTAATTTGTACATTGCTGCAACAGAAAGTTCAGGATCTGTACTTCTTCTAATTCCGTCAGGATATTGTTGAAATCCGCTGGCCGCTAATGCTAAACGAGCACGAAATCCTTTTACAAAGGCTTTATTGATTCTTTCAACACTGCTGGTAGCAGCGGTTTCATTTGGCCAAGGCACTAATGCAGAAGCTTCTCCTAAATCTTTAATGATTTGTTTATAAACGACATCACGACTTGACTTAGCGATATAAATTGTAGCAGAATTTACTGGCTCAAAACGAGCCGGAACATCTCCCCATGCTTTTATTAAATCAGCATAATAAATGGCTCTTAAAGCTAAAGATTCTCCTAAAAGATACCCAAGTTCAGTTCCTGGTTTAGGATCGCCATATTTACGCAGTCCTTCGATACAAAGATTCGCGCGCTCAATTCCTGCATACATCATTGCCCAGGCATTGTTTGTAGTATTCATTTGAGAATTGATAGATTTGGCATCGTACACACACAAATCAGCGGCATCGCCTGCAGTCTGCGAAGTATTGTACCATTCAGTATCTGTATTTAATCCGTAAAAAGGAAGAAAACGACCTCTGTAAGAGTTAGTTTCTGCAAACGGAATTTTAATTCCGTTTACAGCACCTGCAGCTAAATCCGGAGTAGAAAATATGGTTGCTACATCTAAACTTGATTCTGCCGGAGCATCAAAATAATCTTCTTGACAAGAAGTAAAAACGCTTGCCAAAGCTATTCCTATTATTAATATTTTATATTTCATCATGATATTTTTTTAATTAAAAACTTAGGTTTAAACCAAAAACCAATTGTCTGCTGCGAGGATACGCTGAGTAATCAACACCCGGCGTTAGAGGTGTATTTCTTCTTGTTGAAACTTCCGGATCCGGTCCAGTATATTTTGTCCATACAAAAACATTGGTACCCGTTAAGTAAAATCTCAATTTAGAAACTCCCAAAGCGTTAATCAAAGAAGCTGGTGAAGTATAACCTAATGTAAGTGTATTCAATCTTAAGAAAGAAGCATCTTCAACTGCCCAGTCACTGAAAACAAAACGACTCATATAAGGAGACCACATTGTAGTGTTAGCATTCAAAGCTGCCAAATCAGTTGGATTTGTCACTAACTGACCTGTTGTCTCGTCTAAATTTGTCCATCTTTTTCCATCAGCCATTTCAGAACTTAAGTTTCTGTACTGCCCGTTTAGATTAGAAGTTGTAAATTCAACTTTGTTTGCATTATAAACATCATTTCCAATGCTGTAGTTAAAGGCCGCAGAAAAATCAAATCCGTAAGCATTTGCATTGATTGCAAAACCTCCAGTAGCTTTTGGATTTGCGTTTCCAATAATAGTAAGATCACTATTATTTACAACTCCGTCTCCATTAATATCTTTCAATTTCATGTATCCTGGCTGTACAGTACCAACAACAGTTGTAGCATTAGCAACACCTGGTTTCAAAGTATAAGTAGTTCCGTTATAGTCGAAATCAGAAACTTCGTAACGTCCGTCGCTTTTGTAACCATACATTAAACCAATTGGAGAACCAACATTTACGGCGTAATCATTTCCAATTTGAGTAGATGCCCAGTTGGTATTTGTACCAAAGTTACTCATCACCCCAAGAGAATTAATACGGTTTTCATTCATACCAATATTAAAAGAAAAATTCAGACCGTAATTAGGTTTTTCTATTGCAACAACGTTTACAGTAGCTTCAAAACCTTTGTTCTGAGTTTCTCCCATATTTCTGTATTGATTATCATAACCCACTCCGGCTACAGGGAAAAGAATTAAAAGGTCCTGAACTTTATTTTTGTAAACCTCTAAAGATCCGGTTAAACGACCCTTGAAAAAATCGTAATCTAAACCTAAATTCTGTGTAACTGTAGTTTCCCATTTTAGATCCGGGTTGACTAATGTTTTAGAAGGAGACCAATAATTATTTACACCATTAATCCATGCTGATGTTAATGATTCATAAGTCTGAATTGTTTGTCCTACCGGAATATTGTTGTTTCCAGCTTCTCCATAACTTATTCTCAGCTTAAGTAAGTTTATCCAGGATGAATTTTTAAGGAAGCTTTCTTCTGAAATTTTCCAGGCTGCCGCTGCTGCCGGAAAATATCCCCAGCGATTATTGCTTAAAAACTTACTTGAACCATCTGCACGGAAAGTTCCCGTTAAAAGGTAACGTCCTTTGTAATCATAATTTGCACTTCCAAAGAAAGATAACAATTTATCATCCGGGCTGTAATAATTATCTACTACCTGAGGTATACCTTGTGATGTTAATTTTCTTGCCTGATCAAAGTCAAAATATTTTGAATAACCTTGAATCACAGAGGCCACTTGCTGCGAAGTCGCATTGATCATCTCTTCTCCTACAAGCACTTTTAGATTATGACTTTCAGGAAGTAAACTTTTGAAATCGTAAGTAAGTGTATTTGCATTTCTGAATTTAGTATCTTTTTTGTCGCCCATTAATAAAGCCGGCTTGCCTTGATTGGCAGCAGCTGGTACATTATTAACATAATACGTGCTGCGACCGTAGAAACGATAATCCTGGTAATTATAATTATCTAAACCTAATTCTGTTTTAAACTGCAGATTGTCAATTAGTTTCCAGGAAAAACTACCTAACATATTAAAGTTTTTTCTGAACTGCTGACGATCTGAATCTGCATTTGCTACAAAAGGATTTACCAGGTAGCTTGAAACTGCTTCATCTGTATTATCTGTAGTTAAACCCGGTAACGGAATTGGAGAGTATCCAACACTGTGACGTAAACGTGCATCAGCAGAAGACACTTCTTTTTGCTCGTTTAGTCCTCCTCCATTAATTTCTGTATCAGAATAACGTACTGTAAATGCAAGATCTACTTTATCGGTAGCTTTACTATTTAAGGCAAGCGATAAGTTGTTTCTGTTAAAATCAGAACCTTGCATAATCGCTTTTTCATCGTAATGCGCGTAGTTAAAATTGAAGTTAATTTTGTCAGAACCACCACGTATTCCTAAATCACGGCTTTGTGTTTCTCCGGTACGTCCGTAAATTTGTTTCTGCCAGTTATCTCCTTTTACACCGTTATACAAATCTCTGTCTTTCCAGCTTCCAAAATATTTTTCATAAGAACTGATATCTCCGGCAGTAGCGCGAAGTAAAGCATATTCATATTGCCATTTTACAAAATCTTCTGTCTTAAGAACATCAATTTCATTGGCTAATTTTTTCATACCATAGAACATATTATAGTTCACTGCTATTTTACCGTTTTTACCTCTTTTAGTTGTAATAAGAATAACACCATTTGCCCCGCGAGAACCATAAATCGCAGTTGAAGATGCATCTTTTAAGATCGTTTGAGTTTCAACATCAGAAGCTGAAACGTCATTCATGCTGTTTACCGGAAAACCATCAACGATAATAAGCGGCGCACTATCCTGAGTCAGAGATCCGCCTCCACGAATTCTAATTTTAATCTCAGAATCCGGAGATCCTTCAGAAGAAGTCACCTGAACCCCGGCTACACGCCCTGTAAGCGCTTCAGCTAAATTAGAAACTGGATTTTTTCTCAAATCATTACCTGAAATGGTAGCAACAGCTCCGGTTAAATCACCTTTTTTTACTGAGCTGTAACCAATAACCACAACTTCGCTCAGGTTATTAGAATCTTCCGTTAAAGCAACATCGACTTTACTTTTTCCGTCAACAGCTATATCTCTTGTTTTGAACCCGATAAAGGAAAAAGTTAAAACAGCTTTAGCACTGCTGACTTTTATTTTATAGCGCCCGTCAAAATCAGTAGAAGCAGCATTTTTTGTTCCTTTTTCAACAATGTTAACTCCTGGCAGACTCAGCCCTGCGGCATCTTTAACAGTCCCTTCAAGTGTAACATTTTGTGCATTCATTTTATTGCCCGCAAAAAAGCACAGCAAGAAAACAAATGCAAAACAACAATTTGCTCCCTTTTTAAATAAATCATTAAAATTCATGGTTGTTTGTTTAAGTTATTAATTGGTTTAAGTGGTTTTTTATTATGTATTCTATTAGTTTTCTCTGGTAAATAATATTTAAGACGATCGTGATTACGGCTTGATTTATTCTTATTAAAATATACTTAAAATGATGTAGTCCATTTCATTTTAAAAATCCTGTAATCGATTACACAAACATAGATATTTTTTCGATATAAAAAATTAAAATTCATAAAAAATTCATAATTAAAATTACATATTAAAAATTATAGCCAATTTTTATACAACATGTGTAATTTTAATTGCATATAAATATGAAATATCTTTTTAATTTTTGTCAATTCCTTGCATATTTATAAAAAAAACAATCGATTACACTAAAACTAATTACCAAATTATTAAGTGTTATTTATACATTTAACACTTACAAAATCGAGAATTATTTTTTGAGTAATGTTGATAATAAGCCCGTTTTAACAATCCTATCCTTAGTTAACAGTTGTTAATAAATACAGAAACAAAGCAGACTTATAGTTAAAATGACTAAAAGGGAAGGTTTTTGAAAATAAAGCGCACAAAAAAACCCTTGCACTTTTAGTAAGTTTAAGGGTTTGATATAAGAAGAAAAATTAAATCTTAAGCGTTTTGCAGCTGCAGGTTACTTTTGTGTTTTTGCATAAGAATAAAAGTGATAACCATTCCGATAACTGCCATGGCAACGCCAATAAGATTTGGAGATGCATAACTATATCCGGCCGTCAATGGCAATCCGCCTAAAAAGGCACCTAACGCATTCCCGATATTAAAACTCCCCTGAAGTGCAGCCGAAGCAATCATTTCCGCATCTTTAGCGGTTTTGATCATCAGCATTTGAATTGGTGCAATAACAGAGAAAGAAATAGCACCTGTCAGGAATGTCAGAAATAAAGAAACATATTGATTAAAGGAAAGAAAATACACTGCAATTAAATCGACAGAGAGTACTAATAATAAAGCGAGCACAGTTGGAGCGGGCGAATATTTATCGGCTAGCTTGCCTCCTAAAAAATTTCCGACTACCATGCCCAGACCAGCCAAAATCAGAATATACGAGACATCCTCTGCTGAAAATTTAGATACATTAATTAATAAAGGTGCGATATAACTAATCCAGGCAAATAAACCTCCAAATCCAATCGCAGTAATTCCGATAATTAACCAGGCTTCTGTTTTCTTAAAAAACAACAGCTGGGTTTTCATATTTACAGTGTTGCTTTTCTCTAACTTCGGCATCCATAAAGTAATAAATAAAAAGGTAAGCAGCCCCACGACAGCGATCAGCACAAAAGTATACCGCCATATAAAATGATGCCCTATATAGGTACCAATAGGAACACCTATTAGATTAGCCAATGTTAAACCTGAAAACATAATCGAAATCGCCTGCGCTTCTTTACCTTTATCAGCCAAACGGCTTGCGACTACAGCACCTACACCAAAAAAGGCGCCATGCGGTAATCCGGAAAGAAATCGTGAAGCAAATAAAAAATTATAAGTAGGGGCAATAATAGAAAGGGCATTAAAAACCGTTAACATCAGTGCCAGAATTAAAAGCATTTTTTTTGGCGGCAAGTTTCTGCCTATAATAACTAACAACGGTGCACCAATAACAACTCCGAGTGCGTAAGCCGAAATTAAATAACCTGCAACAGGAATTGACACTTTCATATCTGAAGCAATATCAGGGAGCAGACCCATCATAACAAATTCAGTAATTCCGATAGTGAGCCCTCCCAGCGAGAGTGCAATAAGACTTTTTTTCATTTGTTTTTGGAAAGAAAGGGAAAGACTTTCTATGACGCAAATTTAAGACTATCTTAGATAAAACAAATTGTATATTTGCGTTATAAACTTGTAAATTTGAGCTAATGACAATATTAAATCAATTTAAAACACTGGTTATTGACGAATTCGAAGATGAAAAATTTCACCTGCCGCCGCACGCCCACACGTATTATGAAATTATTTATATCAAAAAAGGAAGCGGAATCCATCATTTAAACAATAACCTTCTTCCGTATAAATCTGGTGATTTGTTTGTGATTTCACCAGAGGATGAACATTATTTTGATATTAAAAAAAGTACGCGTTTTTTCTATATTAAGTTTACGGACAGTTATTTTAATTCGAAACAAAACCTGACGTGCGATGAATTCTTAATTCATACTCCGGAAAGTTTCATGCGCGATAAAACACTAAAGGAAAAGGTGCTGAAATTAGATGATCCCTGTAAAACAATCTTAAAAAATACCATCGAAAATATTGCTGCTTACAATTGCAAAACCGATGTTTCAAATTCGCCTATTGTCTTTTATCAGATTCTGTCGATTTTTGGATTAATTAAAGAAACAATGCGCGGTATGAATCTTGTTGTTAAGGGAAATTCTATTGATCATGAGCAAATTACTTCTTACATTCATCAGCATATTTATCAGCCAAAATTAGTTCAGATTAAAGTAATTGCAAATCATTTTAATATTGCCACAACTTATTTCAGCGCTTATTTCAAGAGAACTTTTGCCATTAGTTATCGGGATTACATTCATAACCTAAGAACAACCTTAATCGAAAAACGAATTCATAACAATCAATTACCAATCAAACAAATTGCATATGAATTTGGTTTTACCGATGAAAGTCATTTATCGAATTATTTTAAAAAACGAAAAAACATGAAACCAACTGATTTTAAGAAAACTTAAATAAATAGTAAGGCTTGTAAAAAATGGTTAAATTTGTAATTCGAAAACAGTTTTAATTGACAAAAAAAATTCACATATTATTTTTCTTCTTAATGACTGGCTTCTTTTTGATGTCAAACATGGCATATGCGTGCGGAAAAACTGCTGCAAAATCTTATTGTGAAAAGAAAGCAATTTCTAAAAAACAAACTTCAGAATCTTGTCAAAAAAAGTGCTGCCATAAAAATCAAAAAGATCAAAAAGATGAACACGGGTGCAACGGGAAATGCGATCATTCGAGCTGTACCACTTCAGTTTTTTCCTTTATTTTGATGGCAGAAAACACATTTGATTTTAATAGTAACGTATTTAATTTCTGTGTTGAAAAATCTGTTTCCTATTACAAAACCGATAGTATTTGTGCCGGTTTTACTTCTCTTTGGTTACTGCCAAAAATAAAATAACACTAGTTTGAACAGCCATAATTGGGTTCGGTTCAACCAACAATACCGCGAAGATTTTCGCAAAGAAAAAAGAAAAACAAATTTTATAGACTGAGGAAACTCATTCCTCCTAAAAAACAATAAAATGAAAAAATCTATTTCAACAATAATAGCAGTACTTGCTTTAGTACTTAATGCAAACACTATCACTGCAGCAACAAGCACAACAGAAAAAAACAATCTTGAAACTGCAGCATCCAATCAGCTGCAAGCGGTTTATGATGCTTATTTCACAGTAAAAGATGCCTTGATAAAAAGTGATGCCAAGTTAACTTCGGCGAAAGCCAAAGATTTATTGACCGCAATTACGGCAGTAAAAATGGATCAGCTAAAAACAAATGAACATACGGTTTGGATGAAAGTGGTAAAAAAACTGACTGCAGATGCGAAAAGTATTTCGACTACTTCTGATCTTAAAAAACAGCGCGAAACTTTTAAATCAGTAACAAAAAGCACGTATGATTTAATTAAGGTTTCGAAATCTACAGCTGTGGTTTACAAACAATATTGCCCAATGGCAGATGCAGACTGGTTAAGCAAAGAAAAAGCAGTTAAGAATCCGTATTACGGTTCTTCGATGCTGACTTGCGGAAACGTTGTTGAAACCATCAAATAAACATGAAGCTCTACATCAAAAATATGGTGTGCGCGCGATGCAAAATGGTTGTAGAGTCTGAGCTTGAAAAACTCGGACTCCAACCTATTTCTGTTGAGTTAGGCGAAGTTGAACTTACCCATACGATCACTGAAAATCAAAAAGAAGTTTTGCTTCACAATCTTCAAACTTTAGGTTTTGATTTAATTGATGACAAAAAAAGTAAAACAGTCGAGAAAATAAAAAATCTGATTGTCGATTTGGTGCATCATAAAAACAGCGAACTCAAAATTAATTTATCTGATTATTTGGTTGAACATCTCAACCAGGATTACAGTACGTTGAGCAATCTCTTTTCGGAAATTGAAAACACAACTATCGAAAAATATTTTATCAGTCAGAAGATAGAAAAAGTAAAAGAATTGCTTGTTTACAATGAACTTTCCTTAAGCGAAATCGCTGACATTCTTAATTATAGTAATGTTGCACACTTGAGCAATCAGTTTAAAAAAATTACCGGCTTTACTCCTACTCATTTTAAACAATCGAAGGATAAAAAACGGATTGAAATCGAGAATTTATAATTTTTTCTAACCGCAGAGAGCTACGCTAAGTTCGCAAAGTTTTAGACAAAGCTTTGCGAACTTAGCGTTTATGAAGACTCCATATCATCAACTTTGCGCACTTTGCGGTTAAAATAATATTACAAATCATTCTCAAAATTCTACAAACCCAAGCAAAGCTTAGTTCGGAAATTTGCATTGTAATATCTTAAAAACGAAAAACAATGACTCATCACTATATAATTTCCGGAATGTCCTGCAACGGCTGCCGAACTAAAGTCGAAAAAACTTTGAATGAAATTGAAGGAATTCAGGCAGAAGTAACTTTAAATCCTCCGTTGGCAACCATTACAATGGAACAGCATGTGCCAACAGAAAAATTTCAGGAAGTTTTAGCCGCTGCAGGAAAATATACGATTGAAATGGATTCACCTAAAAATCATGCTGAAACAGCGGTAAAATCATGCTGCTCGGGTCATAAAAAAGAGAATCAAGATCCTCATAAAAAAGAAACTCCAAAAATGCATCAACACAGTCCCAATGGAGTTTACTACTGCCCGATGCATTGCGAAGGGGACAAAACGTATAACAAACCCGGAGACTGCCCCGTTTGCGGAATGGATCTGGTTCCTCAAATTGCAATTGGAAGTCAATTTACCTGCCCCATGCATCCTGAAATTATTTCGAATGAAGCAGGCGAGTGCCCGATATGCGGAATGGATTTGGTTCCGATACAAGCTTCTGCAAATGAAGAAAACAAAAGTTATCTTGATTTATGGAAGAAAATGAGAATTGCCATTTTATTTACACTTCCTGTTTTTATTATTTCAATGTCAGAAATGATTCCGAATAATCCTCTTTATCAATTAATGTCTTTAGAAAACTGGAACTGGATTCAATTTTTATTTTCAATTCCGGTACTATTTTATTCAGGGTGGATTTTTTTTGTACGCGCCTGGAAATCGATTGTAACCTGGAATTTGAATATGTTTACACTTATCGGGATCGGCACAAGTGTTGCTTTCCTGTTTAGTATTACGGCATTGTTTTTCCCGGATATTTTTCCTCCGGAATTCAAGTCGCATCACGGCAGCATTCATCTTTATTTTGAAGCCGCAACGGTGATTATAACTTTAGTTTTATTAGGACAATTATTAGAAGCAAAAGCACACAGCCAAACGAATGGCGCCATAAAAGAATTATTGAAACTTGCTCCAACAGAAGCTACTTTGGCAGCAAACGGAAATGATAAAACAATCTCTATTCACGATATTAAAAAAGGTGATTTATTACGAGTAAAACCGGGAGAAAAAATTCCCGTTGATGGAAAAATAACTTCTGGTGAAAGCAGTATTGATGAAGCCATGATTACCGGCGAACCGATTCCGGTGGACAAAAAAGCAGGCGATCCAGTAATTGCAGGAACTATAAACGGAACCAAATCTTTCATAATGACTGCCGAAAAAGTAGGCTCTGAGACTTTGCTTTCGCAGATTATCCAAATGGTTAACGATGCAAGCCGTTCGAGAGCGCCCATTCAAAAACTGGCAGACCGCGTTGCTAAATATTTTGTCCCAACAGTTGTTGCCATTTCTATTTTGACTTTTATTTTATGGGCTTTATTCGGGCCTGAGCCTGCTTACGTTTATGGATTAATAAATGCAATTGCGGTATTGATCATCGCTTGTCCGTGTGCTTTAGGGCTCGCAACGCCAATGTCGGTTATGGTAGGAGTTGGAAAAGGTGCCCAGCACGGAATTTTAATCAAAAATGCCGAGGCGCTCGAAAATATGAGTAAAATTGATGTTTTAATTACTGATAAAACCGGAACGATTACCGAAGGAAAACCATCTGTCGAGAAAATTTATGCGATCAACAATAACGAGGATATTCTATTGCAAAACATTGCTTCGCTAAATCAGCACAGTGAACATCCTTTGGCACAAGCCGTTGTCAATTTTGCTAAAGCTAAAAACCAAACCTTGGCTGAAGTTCCGGATTTTGAAGCCGTTGCCGGAAAAGGAGTTTTAGGAACCGTAAATAATTCAAAAATTGCATTAGGAAATAAAAAACTAATGGAACAGATAAACGCTTCGGTGTCTGATGATTTTGAAAGCAAAATTACAGCCGAGCAAAATTTAGGCAAAACCGTTTCATATATTGCTGTAAATAAAATCGTTACGGGTTACATAACGATTACAGACTCCATAAAAACAAACAGTGCTAAAGCTATTAAAGACTTAATGGATCAGGGCGTTGAAGTGATCATGCTTACAGGAGACAATAAAAATACGGCCAAAGCCGTGGCAGATCAGCTTCATTTGAGTTCTTTTAAAGCCGATTGTCTTCCTGAAGATAAACTGAAAGAAATTCAGCGTTTGCAGGCCGAAGGGAAAATTGTAGCAATGGCCGGCGACGGAATTAACGATGCGCCTGCTTTAGCGAAAGCTGATATTGGAATCGCAATGGGAACCGGAACTGATGTTGCCATTGAAAGTGCTAAAATTACGCTCGTAAAAGGAGATTTAAACGGAATCGTAAAAGCTAAAAAGTTAAGCTTCGCCGTTATGCAAAACATCAGACAGAATTTATTCTTTGCTTTTATATACAATGTTTTGGGCGTTCCTATTGCCGCAGGAATTTTATATCCAGTATTTGGAATTTTGCTTTCGCCGATGTTAGCCGCTTTGGCGATGAGCCTGAGTTCGGTTTCGGTAATTGTAAATGCGCTGCGATTGCGAAACCTCAACCTTTAAAAAATCAATATGAGACTACATACTATTTTAATTGCCTTTTTGATTGTTTTTAGTTCCAACGCCCAAAAAGTAGTACGTTATGATTTGCATGTTCGCGATACCGTTGTCAATTTTTCAGGAAAAGAAAAAAGAGCACTTACGGTTAACGGACAAATTCCGATGCCAACTTTGACTTTTACCGAAGGTGATATTGCAGAGATTTATGTGCATAACGAACTCAAAAAAGAGAGCACTTCGATGCACTGGCACGGATTATTTCTGCCAAATAAAGAAGATGGCGTTCCGTATTTGACTCAAATGCCGATTGAACCTGGAACAACTCATAAATATACTTTCCCTATAATTCAAAACGGAACGTATTGGTATCACAGCCACTCTGGTTTGCAGGAACAAATTGGTTTGTACGGACTTTTTATCATCAATAAAAAGAAAGACGACGCCACATTTAGAAAAGGAATTGACGATTTGCCAACGGTTCCTATTATTTTAAGTGAATGGACAGATTTGAAACCTGAAAATGTGCAACGCATGCTGCACAATGCCAATGATTGGTTTGCCATAAAAAAAGGAACAACACAGAGTTATTTTGAAGCCGTAAAGCAAGGACATTTTTCGACCAAACTAACGAATGAATGGAAGCGAATGAACGCGATGGACGTAAGTGATGTTTATTATGAAAAATTCCTGCTTAATGGTAAAAACGAACAACAACTTTCAGAATTTAAACCTGGTTCAAAAGTTCGATTGCGAATTGCAAACGGAGGCGCTTCGAGCTATTTTTGGCTGACTTATGGAGGCGGAAAAATAACGGTTGTGGCCAGCGACGGAAATGATGTCGAACCCGTAGAAGTCGATCGTTTAATTATTGCTGTTTCTGAAACGTACGACGTTGTAGTTACCATTCCTGAAAACCATAAATCTTTTGCTTTTTTGGCTACAGCCGAAGACAGAACCGGATCAGCCTCTTTATTTTTGGGCAATGGAGAAAAACAGCCCATTCATCATCTTTCAAAACTAAAATATTTTGAAGGGATGAAAATGATGAACGACATGATGAAAATGAACGGCGAAATGAACGATATGGGCATGAATATGTCACTCAACAAAATGGACATGAATGCGGTAATGTATCCTGAAATTTCTGGTGAAGATGAAAATTCAAAACCGATGAATTATTCTAATCATAATATGGAAGAAATGAAGATGGAAAGTGATAGTACTGAAACAGCAGAAATTGTTACTTTGAATTACGGAATGCTGAAATCTCCCTTTAAAACAACGCTTCCAAAAGAGGCGCCGGTAAAAGAACTTCGATTTGAGTTATCAGGAAATATGAATCGTTATGTTTGGAGTTTGGACAACAAAGTAATTTCTGAAACCGATAAGATTTTAATTAAAAAAGGAGAAAACGTTCGAATCGTATTGTACAACGGATCGATGATGCGTCACCCGATGCATTTACACGGGCACGATTTCAGGATTTTAAACGAACACGGAGATTATTCTCCGCTTAAAAACGTGATCGATATTATGCCAATGGAAACGGATACCATCGAATTTCAGGCAAATGCCGATGGCGACTGGTTTTTTCACTGTCATATTTTATATCATATGATGGCGGGAATGGGACGTATTTTCAGTTACGAAAATGCAACTCCAAATCCGTTAATTCATCATCCGGAAATGGCTTATAAAATGTTGAAAATGGACGATCGAATGTTTCATTTTATGGCCGAAAATGATTTTGCGAGCAACGGTAATGACGGTGAAGCAATGTACAGCAACACCAGATGGAGCATTGGAACTGAATGGAGATTGGGTTATAACGAAAAACATGGTTATGAAACTGAAACTCATATTGGCCGATACATTGGTAAAAATCAATGGCTGATGCCTTTTATTGGTTTTGACTGGCGCTACCGCAAAATGGGAATGGACGAACAGGAACAAAATATTTTTGGACAGAGCAATACCAAAGACAATCGATCTGTTTTTAGCGCTGGTCTAGAATATACTTTACCAATGCTCGTAAAAGCACAAGTTGAAGTGTACACCGACGGAAATGTGAGAGTGCAGTTTGAACGAAAAGACATTCCGCTTTCGCAGCGCCTTCGAATGAATTTAATGTGGAATACGGATAAAGAATATATGGCTGGTTTAAAATATATCGTATCAAGAAACTTCGGAATCACAACACATTATGACAGCGATATGGGAATTGGGTTTGGAGTAAATCTGAATTATTAACTTTTTAATCCTATGATAAATTCAAGTTTGTATTAAAGTTTCAGGTCAAAAAAAATAGATTTTAGTAATAATTAAATTATATCTTAGTTTCCTAAAAATAATCTAATCCTACAGATCTGGTAATAAAAATATGAGAAAAATATATTTTGCATGGTTCCTTGCTTCAGGAATGCTTTTAACCAGCTGTGATCCTGCTCAAAATCTCCACTTTACAAATAATGGGAAGAGCAGTGTAAAGGTAAAACTCACTATAGACCCAAAAACAAAACATGACCGTTTAAGTGAAATCCAACAGGGAGATTCGATCGTCTTTAATTTAAAGCCACTTGAAACAGAAGAAAATGAAGATGGTATTTATTTTGGAATAGGCGTCTGGAATGATCAACAAATAAATGACGTTGCCGAATCTATAAAAAGAATTGAGATTGAAAATAATGACTATAAAATCATTTTCAAATCGCAAAAGTCAATAACAAAACTGCTGCTGAATAATCAGGAAGGTTTTTTGTGGAAAACTGCAGTAAACATAAAAATGAATGACGATTTATTAAATTAGGATTTAAAGTTGAGAGCAAATGGAAAATAATTATTGTTTTATAGAACTTGAATTTTCAGATTCAAAACAGTTTGAGGATTTAAAAAAAGTTTTTGAAGCAATAAAAAACGCTAAAAACAATTCAATTATACAAGAAGATGCCTTTTGGTTAGATCAATTCCCTAAATATGCTCTTGAAAAATTTAGTTTTTTAAAATCCGATCTAAGACCAAACTTTGAAACGGCAAAAGAAACAAAATCCAGCTGGCATTTTTACTCTTTAATTGAATTACTCTCTGTTCATTATGAAGTGGAATATATTGATGTAGAAAAAACTTCAAATACAACGGCAATTCTCACATACGATCCTTATTCGTATCCATATGGAGGCATAAATGGACTTATTGTTTTTATAGAATCCTTTAACTGTGTACCAAAACAATACGACGATGGAACAGGAGTTTATACCCATACTGCAAATGAAATTAAAAACAATACTATCTGGGGTTTCTCTGGATTAAAAAAACTCTTCAAATTTTCAATTGTCTTCTTGTTTATAAGTCTGGTTGTAAGCTGCGAGAATAAAACTGCTGCATTAGAATTTGAAAAAAATGCCCTGTATGAAGTTTATCCTGCTCTTATGGATACGCTTTGGGTCAATGCCAGACGTCGTTATGTACCGCCTCCGCCAACTGGCATGGATTCTTCAGAATATAAATTAAACCAGATAAAGGAATCTAACAAACGATTTAATGCAGAGTTGGCAGCGTTTAAAATAAAACAGTTTCCAGTAGATCTTATTATATTGGATAAAGCAGTTGCGATTGACAATTCTAAAGAACTTCAAGATCATTTTAGAGATGCTGCCGTTTCTGAAAATAACTCTTCTGACACGCTGGAATATAAATTTGACAGAAAAAAACTGGATGCATACAAAGCCTTTCATCTTAAATATGTACTCAAAATACCCAAAGAAAATGAAAGGAAATTATATAATGAATGCTGTTATTCTATACGTGGCATTTTTATTCTAAGCAGAATTCAATTTGATTCTGAGAAAAGATACGGTGTGCTTACCGCTGCGATCGACTGTGGCTCTATGTGTAACTATGGCTATCATATTTATATTAAAAAAATAAAAAATAAATGGGTAGTTGACAAAATTGAAGAAGCATGGATTGCATAGCGGCATTAATTTCGCAAAGAGAATTATCGAACCGTCTTTACATTTCCCGTTCTTGTAAGCACTCCCCAGCTTTGACTTTCACCTTTTATAGCCCGTCTTAAAGCTTTGAACAAAATCACATACATTAATTGTCTGTATACAAATCGCTGCGGAATTAACCATATTAATTTACTCAGTTTTTCTTTTTCGAACATAAAAGCAATCACGCTCACGAGCATATCTACGACCATAAATGCGATGTAATAAATCAGTATTTTATGAAGACTGTCCGGATCGTTATGATTCCATACTAGACTTACAATAAGTACTAAATCTGCTAAAGGCGCAAAAATAGGCAGCACGATCTGAAAAAGCAGTACATTGGGCAGCGCTACCATTCCTAATCCTTTGTATCTTGGATTAAAACAGGCGTCTCTATTTTTCCAAAAAGCCTGCATAATGCCATAACTCCAGCGAAAACGCTGTTTCATAAATTCCTTCAAACTTTCAGGAGCTTCTGTTATCGCTACAGCTTCAATACAATTGATGATATGATAATCGTTTCTTAAAATACGAATCGTTAAATCGCAGTCCTCTGCAAGTGTGTCGGTGGTAAAACCTCCCGCTTTTTCTACGGCTGTTTTCCTAAACGCTCCAATTGCGCCGGGAACCACCGTTATTCCGTTGATCAAGTCAAAAGCTCTTCGGTCAAAATTCTGTGCTGTGGTATATTCAATACTCTGCCATTTGGTAAGCATTGTATTTTCATTTCCAACTTTTACATTTCCGGCAATGGCACCAATTTCGGCATCATTTTTTAACTGAATTTTAAACCCTTTCATCAATTGCGAAATGGCGTCGGTTTTAAGCTGTGTATCGGCATCAATACAAATTACAAACTCATTTGGAGTCAGGGCAATTCCGTAGTTTAATGCAGATGCTTTTCCTCCATTTGGTTTTGTATTTACTTTTACTTTCGGATTATTGTCAAAAGCATCCTTAATCATCTCAAAAGTTTTGTCTTTAGAGCCATCGTCTACAAATACAATATCAAAATCCGGATAATCCTGACAAAGTAAATTTTCTATTGTTTTTACGGCATTTATTTCTTCATTATAAGCCGGAACAATAATACTGACTTTGGGAAAAATACCCAGCGAAGATTTATAAACCGGCGGATATTTATGGTCTTTCCATCTTTTTATAAGGGCCATCACGGCCATTAGTGCAATGCGCAGAAAACCGAGGAAAATAGCGACCCAAAATGTGGCGGTAATAAAATGGCCAAACCAATATCCGAAATCGAAAATTATATTATCGAGTGTAATAAACGGACCTTCAGCTTTTGGCATAATCTCGTCTTTGGTTTTGCCCAGCAAATGGGCAACGGTTGTAAACTGAATATTTCTGTCTTTAAAATATTTAATAATTCGAGGTAAAGCTTCGACGGTCGATTCTCTATTTCCTCCCGCATCGTGCAGCAAAATAATTCCTTTATCAGGATTTGCTTCGTATTGTTGTATTGTCCTGCTGTAAACAGAATCAGCACTTACGCCTTTTTCCCAATCGTTAGGGTCAATACTTTCTCCAACGGTATAATAATTTTGCGCTTTGCTTAAGGCGATTGGTTTCAGTTCTGCTTCTGTTGTGGGTTCAGCATCTGCGTTATAGGGCGCTCTAAAAAGCACTGTACTTTTTCCGGTAACAGCTTCGACTAGTAATCGAGTCGTTTCCATTTCTTTTGCCGCTCTTTCCGGGCTTACCAAGGCAATATTGGGATGCGTAAAAGTATGATTTCCTATTTCGTGGCCTTCTTTATAAATTCTTTGCAGTAACGGAATATTATTTTCTCCCTGAATACCAATAACAAAAAATACAGCCCGGATTTTTTCTTTCTTTAAAATATCTAAAATCTGCGGTGTATAAGTAGGATCTGGTCCGTCATCAAAAGTTAAAATTACTTGTTTATGTACATTTCCAAATTTGCTAATCACATATTTTGTTGGCAATTCAACGTACTTTTGTTCTGTAATAATCGCTTCATCATTATCAATTTCCAACTCTATCTTTCCTGGTGCGGGATCGGCAATGACATTTAATATTTCACCGTCGCCAATATAAGCCGGACTTTCTATTCGTGTATTGACGCGCTTCATTACCTTAAAATCGAAAGGCTTTTTCCTGATACTTTCGTTTGTTAAACTTCGCTGATAATAACTCCATAAACGCTGGTCTTCGCTTCCCAGACGCCACAAAGCAGTTCCTGCCAGGCCGTATTCGTCACTAAATCGTATTGTATTAAAATTGGTTGCAGCGTCTTCAAAATCAACCTGATGCTTTTTGCCGTTACTGTCTGTATAATCAAAAGAGTTATTGTAACTGTCATTATTAAATTTTATGACAGCTTTATATTGTTTCGCAATGGCAATCGCCTGATCATAGGTTATGGTTTCTCCTTCTTGTTTTTCCTGCCAGTCGTATCCGTAACCTGCAAAACAAAGAATGATTTTATCTGACGGAATTTCTTTTGCGGTTTTATCTACAATTCTCTCAATCCATTTCTGACTGCTGACAGCTCCTGGAACACTGCTGGCATAATGTTCATCATAAGCCATGAGAAACATATAGTCATTGTATTTCGACAATTCTTTTACATTAAAATCGTCATTTTCCGCCATAATATCCTGCGAAACCAGATAACCCAAGCCATGCAGTTTTTCATATAATGCTTTCTGAAAAGCTATTATGGGTGTATCACTGTTTTCTTTAAATTCCTCAAAATCAACATTTATTCCCTGTAAATCATATTTTTTTAATGTTTTTACAATATCATCGATTAATCTTTCGCTTTTTGTTTTATCATGAAGAATGCGATGAATGAGATCGCCGTCAAATTCGCCTTCGCCTAATGATTCGTTGATGTTATTGATTAATGGAAGAATTTTTACTTTCCCCTTTTTCATGACTTTTAAAGCGGCAGTGTCAATCTGAGTTCGAAGTAAATCGGTTTTAGGATCAATAAAAAACCATTCCGGAACTACCATGTTGAGCTTATCAATATTTTTTTGGAGTGAAAATAAACTCTGCGGATCCCAGTCGACATAAAAAGCAGCCCGAATTTCTGCAGCTGTTTTTGGAGCAGCCGGCTGGTTTTTTAGTTTTTCTATTTTAGTTTTTGCTCGCAGGAAATAATCAAAACCTTTGAATTTTTTGAGTTCTTTTGCACTTAAATCTTTTGGGGTAATGGGGTTTTCTAATGTATGTCCTGCTCTGCCGCTATTGGCCAAAAGCGGTAATGCAGGCTTCAATCCTCTTTTTAAAGTGATAAAGAAAATCGGGATCATTAAAATAAGCAGAAACAAAATAACCCGGCTTGACCATTGAAAAGTTTTCCAGCGCCTTTGCGTCACTGTCTGAAATATTTGTTTTTTACCCTCCATACGCTCTTACTATTATTAGACGAGTTCTATTGAAAGTTCAATAAAACTCCAGCCCTATTCCTAAAAATATTTACTAATATCATTACTTAAATAAAGCCTGGCACGGATGTAAAAATAGGACTACTAAATGAAGATAAAATGAATAGCTTGATTTTGGGTAATGTTGAATTATGGAATAAAATTACGAAAGAAAAGTCTTAAAAAGCGCAATCACGAATCAAAACTTATTGAATGTCAAAACATTATAGTAATAAACAAAAAAAAAAGACCTCAATTGCTGAGGTCTTTTTACATATTTTGAAAATGAGATGCGGAATTAAATTGGTGATAAAAATTATTTAGCGCGAACGCTCCATTCAAAATCCATTTCAGAAACCTGTACGCCTTCTTCATTTGTTCCTATAGATTTCATCCAGAAGGTCTGTCCCTCGCCTGTTGCAATGGTCTGCTGAATTGCTTCGGCAATTAAATGCCCATCGTTGCATACAAATGTTATTCTTCCGGTTGCTTTTTTGGTAAAGTTTCCTTTGTTATTGGCTACTAACATCGATATTTTTTTGCCGCTTTGTTGAATTTGAGAAATCACCAGCGCTCCGGTTGTCAGTTCAGCCGCCATTGCCTGCACGGCAAAGTACATAGAGTTGAACGGATTTTGATTGATCCAGCGGTGTTTTACACTTACTACACATTTGTTTTTGTCGATTGCTTTTACCCGAATACCGCAAATGTAAGCTGATGGTAATTTAAATAATACAAATTTGTTGAGTTTGGAAACTGAAATTGCCATATGTTTTATTTTTTTATGTAAAAATACAAAAAAACTATGCGCGCACAGTAAATTGAATGTTTTTTCGTTAAAGTCCAATAAACTAAATACTTCGCATTGTTTTTAAGCACAATTATGCATGAATTAAAATTTCAACATTGTTAAAATTTTGTTAACATTTGGTACTATGTAAAACAAGATACTGTCTTTTAGCCATATATTTGCATAAGAAATTACTATATACTTTTAATCATGGACACAACAACACCACTCATCATGGAAAAGACATCAGAAAAAAATACGGCGGCGTTTACTCATTTGAGTATTTTGAGCCAATACATGATTCCGTTTGGGAATTATATTTTCCCAATATTAATTTGGTCGAGCTACAAAGACAAATCGGAATTTGTAAATGACCACGGAAAACAGACTTTGAATTTTCAATTGAGTTTATTGCTTTACACTTTGGTTCTGGCCTTAATCGCAATTCCTATTTTTATTACTGTTATCCTGCAAAACATTCCTTTAGAAGCTGTTTTTAACAATGAAGATGTCCTAATCAGAAACTTCAATTTTCATGGAAACATTGCATTATTAAGTATTGGGGCAACAGCAGTTTTACTTTTTTGTATGTTAAAATTTGTTGAATTCTTTTTAGTGATTTATGCTTCGATAAAAGCTTCAAACGGAGAATTTTATCATTATCCAATGACGATTCCTTTTATCAAGTAATCAATAAAAATTAAAAGTTATAGTCGGAATTATACAGGCAATCAACAGGATAGTTTCGAAATCAATCATCAATCAAAATCATCAATCATCATCAATCAAAAAACGAATCGTTCAATCTAAAAAAAACAAAATGAAATTATGAACATTGAAAACACAAAAGCACAGATGCGCAAAGGTGTTCTTGAGTTTTGCATCTTATCTGTATTGAAAGAAAAAGACGCTTATACATCAGAAATATTAGACACTTTAAAAAACGCGAAATTACTAGTTGTTGAGGGTACTGTTTACCCCCTTTTGACTAGGCTGAAAAACGACGGTTTACTCAACTATCGCTGGGAAGAATCGACCTCAGGGCCTCCTCGAAAATATTATGGATTAACCGAAATAGGACAAACATTTTTAAACGAACTTACCGGCACATGGACAGAATTGTCTGACGCTGTAAATCTAATCACCAATCAAAATCAATAAGTCATGAACAAAACAGTAAATATTAACTTAGGCGGTATGTTTTTTCACATCGATGAAGATGCATATTTAAAATTGACACGCTATTTTGACGCTATAAAACGATCATTAAACAACTCATCTGGTCAGGATGAAATTATTAAAGATATCGAAATGCGTGTTTCTGAATTATTAACAGAAAAACAAAAAAGCGAAAAACATGTTGTGGGATTGAAAGATGTTGATGAGGTGATTGTGGTTATGGGACAGCCTGAAGACTACATTATTGAAGACGAAGACAGACCCAACCCATCGTTTAACGATAACACTGCCAGAAAACATAAAAAACTATACCGCGATAAAGAAAAAGGTATGATTGGCGGGGTTGCAACTGGTTTAGGACATTATTTTGGAATTGATGCTGTATGGATCAAAATCATCTTCTTAATATTTGTTTTTGCAGGTTTTGGAACTGGGATCCTGGCTTACTTCGTACTTTGGGTGGTAACTCCGGAAGCGGTTACCACTTCTGAAAAACTGGAAATGACAGGAGAGCCGGTTACGATTTCGAACATCGAAAAAAAAGTTCGGGAAGAAATAGAATCGCTTTCTGATAAATTCAAAAATGCAGATTATGATGCAATGGGAAACCAGGTAAAGTCGGGAGCTGAGAGAATAAGTAGTTCATTTGGAGACTTTATCATGACGGTTTTTAAAATCTTCGCTAAATTTTTAGGAGTAGTTTTAATCATGTCAGGAATCAGCGTTTTGATTATGTTGCTGATCGGGGTTTTTACTTTGGGAACCAATGTTTTTGTTGATTTCCCGTGGCAGAATTTTGTTGATGCAGGAAACTTTACCGATTATCCTATCTGGTCATTTGGTTTATTAATGTTCTTTGTTGTCGGAATTCCATTTTTCTTTCTGACGCTTTTAGGTTTCAAATTATTATCTCCGGACTTAAAATCTATCGGAAACATTGCCAAATATACTTTACTTGCCATTTGGATTATTGCGGTTGCAATCGCAATCAGTATCGGAATCAAACAAGCTACTGAACTTTCATATGACAATAAAACGGTAGAGAAAAAAGAAATTGGCATCAGTAAAAATGATACACTTTACGTAAAATTCAGATACAATGATTATTACGCAAAAGATTTAGATCACCACAGAGAATTTGAATTTGTTCAGGATTCTGCCAACAACCAATTGATTTATTCAAACGACGTTCGTTTGCATGTTTTATATACTGATGCACCTAATGCGTACTTACAAATAGAAAAAAGTGCCAGAGGAAATTCATTTACAAATGCTAAACAAAGAGCTCAAAAAATCGATTATAAACTAGAAATCAAAGGGAATCGTTTAGTTCTTGACAATTATTTTCTAACAGATGTAAAAAATAAGTTTAGAGGTCAGGAAGTTGATGTATATTTGTACTTACCACAAGGTCAATTATTTAAGCCAGATGCATCGGTTCAGGATTACGATGATTCTGAAAATGAATTTTTCAATCTGCACTTTAGCGGCGATTACAGCTACAAAGTTGACGGCTCTAAAATTAAATGTTTGAACTGCCCGGCAGAAGAAGACGAAAATGGTGATGTTTACGAGGAAAATGAAACTGACAATGATACTATAAATGAAGTTTCGGTTAAAATAAACGGAAAAGAAGTTTTAAACGGAAAAAAAACAAAAGGACAGTTAACCACTGACAAAAACGGAGTTGTAATTAAAATTAACTAAGCCATGATAAAAATAATCATTCATATTACGAAATTTGTTGTTGCTACTATTACCGCATTATTGTTTGCTTCGTGTCATGATTTTAACATGAACGCGATTGAAGGAAGCGGAAATGTGACAACAGAAAAAAGAATCGTTCAGGGCGATTTTCAAAATATAAAAGTAAGCAATGCTATAGATGTTGTAATCGAGCAATCTGATGTTACAGAAATTGTGGTCGAAGCCGATGATAATTTACAAAAAGAAATCACTACAAAAGTCGAAAACGGAACTTTGATTATTAGATGTAAATACAACTCTTTCAGAAATATTTCGTCTAAGAAAGTAACGGTAAAAATGCCGGTTTTAGGTAAAGTAGACGCATCAAGTGCTTCTTCTGTACAAACAAAAAAAGTTTTTCAGGGCGAAAATATCGAATTGGAATCATCGAGTGCCGCCACGATAGATGTTAACCTTGAATCTGATAATATTGTTTGCAGAGCAAGCAGCGGAAGCGCTATCAGAGTAGAAGGAAAAGCGCTAAAAGCGATAACAAAAGGATCAAGCGGTTCTACTATTAATGCCGGAAAATTATTGGCAAACGAAGTAGAAGCAGATGCATCAAGCGGATCAAGTCTGGAGGTTCACCCAATTTTGAGTTTGAAAGCAGGTGCGTCAAGCGGCGGAAGCATTAACTACAACAGTACTCCTAAGACAATCGAAAGAAATGCAAGTTCAGGAGGAAGCATCCATCAGGGATAATAACATTTCTGTGTTAAATATAAAAGAAATCATTCATCAAAAGTGGATGATTTTTTTATATTTGTCCAAATCAAATCTAGAATTAATGAAAAAAATTACAGCCCTATTCTTTTTATTATTAGTTACAACAGTAACTTTTGCTCAAAAAAGAGAAAAAGTAAAAGGATCTAAAATTGTAACCACTTCTATCAAAGAAGTAGGAAGTTTTGATGCTCTTGAAGCCGATGACAACTTAGAAGTGTACTTGGAAAGAGGCGAAAAAAACGAAATAAAAATCGAAGCCGATGATAATTTACATGAAATCATCGAGATGGATTTAAGAGACAAAACGCTTCGATTATACACTTCAAAAGAAAGTACTATTTTCAAAAAACTAACCGTAAAAGTTACCTATACAAGTTCGTTAAATAAGGTAATTGCAAAAAATGAAGCTAAAGTATATGCCATTCAGGAACTTCAGTTAGATGATATTACGTTTAACAGCGTAGATTATTCTAAATTGTATTTGAATGTCAATTCGAAGAAATTCAGTTTAATTGCTGATGACAAATCTAAAACCGAATTAAACTTAAAATCAGACGACGCGAGTTTACAATTGAGTAAAAGCGCCTCGATAAAAACATTAGTTTCAGCCATTAAATTCAAATGCGATTTGTATCAGAAAGCCACTGCCACTATTGAAGGAATCGCCGAAAAAGCAACTATTAGACTGGACAATAATTCGGTTTTCACCGGAACAAAATTCACCCTGAAAGATTCTCATGTTACTGCAGAAAGCTATGCTGTTGCAAGTATTCTGGCAGAGACTACAATCTCAATCGCCGTTGGAGACAAAGCAGAATTATCTCTTTTTGGAAATCCAAAAGTAGAGCTTACCCGTTTCTCCGAAGAAGCAAAACTGATTAAGAAGATAAAATAGAGAAAAGTTTCAGGTTTCAGGTCTGCTGGAATTATAAAGCAAAAAATCCATTCGAAATACGAATGGATTTTTTGCTTTTATGTAAATTCTGAATTTTACGTTCCAATAAACTTGAAACTTGAAACCTGAAACCTGAAACTAAAATTACTCTTTAGAAGCTAAATATCTTTCTGCATCAAGCGCAGCCATACATCCGGTTCCTGCTGCGGTAATCGCCTGACGATATACATGATCTGCCGCATCTCCGGCTACAAAAACACCATCAACATTTGTTTTAGATGTTCCCGGAACATTCACGATGTAACCAGTTTCATCAAGAGTAATGTAATCTGCAAAAATATCTGTATTTGGCTTATGACCAATGGCTACGAAAAATCCTGTTGCAGGAATTTCAATTACTTCACCAGTAGTTTTATTCAATGCTTTAATGGCATGAACCACATTGTTATCACCTAAAACTTCCACAGTATCGTGATTCATTAAAATCTCGATATTTTCGGTTTTGCGAACACGTTCTTCCATGATTTTCGAAGCTCTGAATTTCTCGCTTCTTACCAGCATGGTAACTTTTTTACAAAGTTTAGATAAGTAATGTGCTTCTTCACAAGCAGAATCTCCTGCACCTACAATTACAACTTCCTGATTACGGTAGAAAAAGCCATCGCAAACAGCACAGGCAGAAACGCCTCCACCCATATTCAAATAATGCTGCTCTGATGGTAATCCTAAATATTTAGCCGAAGCTCCTGTTGAAATAATAACAGTTTCACAGTGCAGTTCGATTGCATCATTAATCCAAACTTTATGTATATCTCCTGAAAAATCAACTTTTGTAGCCCATCCATCACGAATATCAGAACCAAAACGTTTTGCTTGATCCTGCAATTGAATCATCATTTCTGGCCCCGTCACTCCATCAACATAACCTGGAAAGTTCTCTACCTCATTTGTTGTAGTCAACTGACCGCCTGGCTGCATTCCTTGATATAAAACCGGATTCATATTTGCTCTGGCAGCATAAATAGCAGCAGTATAACCTGCCGGACCAGAACCTATAATTAGGCATTTAATTTTTTCGATTGTATCTGACATAATGTGTATTGTTTTTTGTGATGCAAATGTAAACTTTATTCTAAAAAATTACACCGAAAACAAATCCTAAATAACTATGTCAAAATAAGTTTTATTTATTTTAAGATTTTCCTTTTCTAAAAGGAATTTATTACTATATTTGCATCCGCTTACGGGGTGTAGCGTAGCCCGGTTATCGCGCCTGCTTTGGGAGCAGGAGGCCGCAGGTTCGAATCCTGCCACCCCGACAAAAGTCTTTTCATTTACTGAAAAGACTTTTTTTTTTGCTTTAAAATCAAAAAATATTTCAGTAATTCTCTGAAATTCCATCCTAATTCTACTGTCAGACCGCGATTTCAGCCGTGGGAGACAGATTATCATACTCTATTTTGATATTATTGCGCTCCAATGATGGAAATAATTGGCTGTTTTCTACAAATGAAATTGAGTGCCAATTCTAATCCTGACGACCTACAAAAATCTTTTCTTAGTATAAATATAACCTGATCCATTTGGTTATTTTTTTCAAATAGGCTTTTTTTGCAGTCAACAGAAAATTTTTAAATGAAAAAAATAGCCCTCTATCTAATTTTAATTATTTCCACGTTCGCCTTTGCACAGAAAAAATCAGCTAAAGAACCAAAGGGAAAAACTGAAAAATATACTTTATACAAGACTCATGTTCATGCCTCTTATTACAATGATAAATTTAATGGCAAAAGAACAGCAAGCGGCAGGAAATTCAACAACAATAAATTCACAGCTGCCCATAAAAAGTTTGCTTTTGGCACAAAACTAAAAATCACAAACGAAAGAAATAAAAAATCTGTTATTGTAGAGGTTACTGACAGAGGCCCGTTTAGCAAAAGAAGAGAAATCGATCTTACTAAAAGAGCTTTTATGAAAATTGCTTCAAACAAAGGCAGCGGTTCGCTCAAAGTTAAAATTGAGGTTTTAAAAAATTAAAGTCAATATTTTTAGTTTCTACCTTTCCTTCCCCCAATTAACACGAAAAAAACTAAAAATCCTGCCTTCGCATTAAAATGTTATTATATTTACAATTCATAACATCTTATTCAATTACGATATGGAAGTTTTTCTTTTAGTGGCATTATTTGGGTTCTTAATCTACATTCTTAATACAATAAAAGGTCGTTTTGATGATCTCGAAAACACTATTCAAAAACTGAATAAAAAGATAGACCTTTTAAATACAATTGAAAAACCTGCTGCAAAACCAGTGGCGGCTCCTGTTGTAATTCCAAAAGAAGTAATCAGGTTTGACGAAACAGCCGAAGCCAAAACGCCTCCTGTTCCCATCATTAAAGAAGAAATTCCGGAAAAAACACCAGAAAATGTTGTTTTTGCTTCAGATTCAAAACCGGCTCCAATCATTGAAAAACGTGTTCCTATAGAAATAACGCCTCGTGAACCGGAAAAATCTTTCTGGGAAAATTTCAAAGAAAACAATCCTGATCTAGAAAAATTTATTGGAGAAAATTTAATTAACAAAATTGGTATTCTAATCCTTGTTTTAGGAATTAGTTATTTTGTAAAATACGCTATTGACAAAGACTGGATCAACGAGCCTGCGCGCGTTGGAATCGGCGTTTTATGCGGTGCGCTCGTTATGGGAATTGCGCATAAGCTGCGTAAAAATTACGCTGCCTTCAGTTCTGTCATTGTAGCGGGAGCAATTGCGATTTTCTATTTCACAATCGGAATTGCATTTCACGATTATCATCTTTTCAATCAAACAGTGGCTTTTAGCATAATGGTGGTCATTACAGCTTTCAGTGCTTTAATATCATTATCCTATAATCGAATTGAACTGGCTGTCCTTTCTCTCATTGGAGGATTTGCCGTTCCGTTTATGGTGAGTACAGGTGAAGGAAATTATGTGGTGCTGTTTACTTATATTATTATTTTAAACATCGGAATTCTGGCTATTGCCTATCATAAAAAATGGAATTTGGTCAATATTCTGGCGTATGTATTTACGATATTATTATACGGCGGCTGGTTATCTCGGGAACTTACTTCTGAAAAACCGCATTATCTTGGCGCACTGATTTTTGCCTTTGTTTTCTACTTTATTTTTATTTTGATGAACATCATTAACAACATAAAATCTAAAGGAGAATTCTCGAAAGCACAACTTACCATTTTAGCCAGCAATACCTTTTTGTTTTATGGTGCCGGAATGGCAATCTTAGACGGCTATCATCCTGAATTAAAAGGATTATTTACAGCCGTACTTGCTTTATTGAATTTAATTTATGCCTGGGTTTTATACAAAAAATTCGATCTGGACCAAAAAGCCGCATATCTGCTTATTGGTCTAACATTGACTTTTATAACACTTGCCATTCCTATTCAGTTCGAAGGAAATTACATTACATTATTCTGGGCTGCAGAGGCGGTTTTGCTATTATGGCTTTCGCAGAAATCAAAAATTGCAAGCTATCGATTTGGATCTGTAATTGTTCATATTCTAATGATAATCAGTTTGATTATGGACTGGGACAAATATTATAATAATCATCTGGTTTTGGGTATTGTTCTTAATCCAATATTTATTACTGGTGCATTTGCCGCAGTTTCTTTATTTGCCGTTTGGTATTTATTGAAAAATGAAACTGGAAATATTGCTGTATTGAATAGTACATTTAATCCTGAAAAATACAAAACCTACGTTTTAGAAACCGGCCTTTTTATAGCGTACCTGACCGGTTTATTCGAAGTTATTTACCAATCTAATATACACATCGAAAGTATTTACAGCGCTGTGTCACTGCCTATTTTGTATCATCTTTTATTTACTGCCGGCGCAGCATCATTTTTAATTCAAAAGAAAACCAATTCCGGATATCAGGGCGCTTTATTAATTGCGATTGTAAATATTGTTTTGTTTGCTTTTTGGTTCTCAAACTATCCATTTCTTGAACATAAAGAAATCATCAGTTCCGGAAACGGCAGATCGATTGCTTTCTATCTTCATTATATTTCATTGTCTATCATAATTTATTTTGGATACCAATTGTATCACATCCATAAAAATACAACTCTAAATATTTTTAAAAGATCGTATTTCATGTGGATTGCGGCGTTCTTTATCATCTATATCGCCAGTTCAGAAGTTATGCTTCACGGACTTGTCGCAATGAATGCAGCTGTGACTAGTCATGATGTACAGGCAAGTGCTGTTTTTGTAAACTATAAATCTAATCTGCCATATCTTCGTGAATTAATTGCCGAAGATTTTATTGGGCTGGCAAGAACCAAAATAATCAAAACGGGTTTTCCTGTTTTATGGGGAATATTAGCCTTTGTATTTTTAATTATAGGAATAAAAAAACAATACAAATCGCTTAGAATTATCGCTTTATCTTTGCTTGGACTGACTATTTTAAAACTATTTCTGTACGATATCAGCAACATTTCTGAAACGGGAAAAATAATCTCATTTATTCTTTTAGGAATCTTAATTTTAATCATCTCTTTTGTTTATCAAAAAATAAAAGTTTTAGTTATTGATGAAAACAAGCCCAATGAAACAAATAAAACTAAATAAATTTATCCTTTTACTATTTCTGACCCAGCTTTGTTTTGGGCAGTATCAAACCACTGCAAAACTTAAAAAAGTTTCAGAGAGCGGTTTCCATGAGATTATATTATCTCCTGAAATTCGCTCACATTCCAAACAAGAATTAAGCGATATTAGAATTTTTGACTCAAAAAGAAACGAGGTTCCTTATTTCTTTCTTAACAATAAAAATATACCTTCTAATATTTTTCAGGAATATATGATTATTTCAAAAATCGCTGTTCCTAAGAAAAATACAACCGTTATTATTGAGATTACACCGCAACAAAAAAACAATCAGCTTTGTCTTTATATTGCCAATTCTAATTCAGAAAAAAAATATACAATTTCCGGAAGTGACGATCAAAAAGACTGGTACGGAATTTCTGATTCTCAAACATTTTCAGATTTAAACAGCCAGGAAGAAACCTATGTGGTCAAGACCATTTCATATCCATTAAATACCTATCGTTATTTAAAAATTGAGTTTGATGACCGCAAAACACTTCCTGTCAATGTTCTTAAAGCTGGAAATTTCACCATTGGCATTCACGCAGATCAATTTACGGAAATCACTGCGAAAAAGGCGATAACAACAGAAAATCACTCAGAAAAGGAAACACAGATTCATGTTCTTTTAGATACACCGCAAAGCATTAACAAGATTGTTTTCGAAATTTCAAAACCCACTTATTACAGTCGCAAAGCGATTCTTTACAAGAAAGTAAAACGCGAATTGAGGCGAAAATCCCAGATATACGATGAAGAAATTATTTCTTTTGAGTTAAATTCAAACACAAAAAACACATTTACTATTCCGGAACTATTTGAACGTGATTTTTATATTAAAATAGAAAATCAAGACAACATGCCGTTAACGATTGCTGCGGTTAAATACTATCAAAAACCAATTTCTATAGTGGCAGATTTAAATGCCAATGAAGAATATACTATTAAAACGGGCAATAAGAATGGCACCGCACCAGAATATGATCTCTCGAGTTTCAAAAACAAAATTACGACCAGCTTACCTCAGGCATCAATTTATGATCTGAAGCAGGTAACTGCAGAAAGAAAACCAATAATAAACAAATCATTTTGGGAGAAGCCGTGGTTTATGTGGGTTTGTATCGTTATTGGAGGAATTGCCATTTTGTTTTTTACAGCAAGTTTAGTAAAAGATTTAAAAAGAAAGGATTAAATTTTGTTTTGGAAGTTTCTCTTAAAAATAAAAAGTAAAATTATCCGTTTTTTCACTAAAAGAAAAAGAAACCGGCACGAAATTTCTGTATTAGGTTTCTTAATAAACCAAAATAATTTTTGTGAAACGCTAGCAAAACAACGGTTAACCAAAGTTTATCAAATGTTAACAAAATAGATTTTCAAAAACCATAAATAATTGTATTTTTACGGTTCAAAATTTAGAAAATAAATGGGCAAAATCATTGCGATTGCTAATCAAAAAGGAGGCGTTGGAAAGACTACTACATCTGTAAATCTTGCGGCCTCATTAGGTGTTTTAGAAAAAAAAGTATTACTGATTGATGCTGATCCTCAGGCGAATGCAACATCTGGTCTTGGGATTGATGTTGAATCTGTTGAAATTGGTACGTACCAGATACTTGAACATAGCCACACCCCAAAAGAAACCATTGTTAAATGTTCAGCTCCAAATGTTGACGTAATACCTGCTCATATTGATCTTGTTGCCATCGAAATCGAATTGGTCGACAAGGAAAATAGAGAATACATGCTTAAAAAAGCGTTAGAAAGTGTAAAAGATGAATATGATTTTATCATTATTGACTGTGCACCTTCATTGGGTTTATTAACTCTAAATGCATTAACAGCGGCAGATTCTGTAGTTATTCCAATTCAATGCGAGTATTTCGCACTTGAAGGATTAGGAAAACTATTGAACACTATAAAAAGTATTCAAAAAATACACAACCCGGATCTTGATATTGAAGGATTATTACTTACTATGTATGATTCCAGATTACGATTATCAAATCAGGTGGTTGAAGAGGTTCAAAAACACTTTAACGATATGGTTTTTGATACCGTAATTCAGCGAAATGTTAAGTTGAGCGAGGCTCCTAGTTTTGGCGAAAGCATCATTAATTATGACGCAACCAGCAAAGGAGCAGTTAATTATATTAATCTGGCTCAAGAAATTATAAAGAAAAACAGTAAATAGTTTTTATGACAAAAGCAATTAAAAAACAAGCCTTAGGAAGAGGATTATCTGCATTATTAAAAGATCCCGAAAACGACATTGTATCAGTAGAAGACAAAAATGCTGACAAAGTTGTTGGAAATATTATAGAGCTTGAAATAAGTGCTATCGAAATAAATCCGTTTCAGCCTAGAAGCAATTTTAATGAAGAATCGTTACGCGAATTAGCCACTTCTATTAAAGAACTTGGTGTGATTCAACCTATTACTGTTCGA
>Ga0247815_10000192_pt1 | contig 47664 bp, 37 predicted proteins | sample UWRJL194509B1_FD_181014 | JGI IMG/M metagenome (GOLD analysis project Ga0247815, IMG submission 181014) | Plant litter microbial communities from Arlington Agricultural Research Station in Wisconsin, United States - UWRJ-L194-509B-1 | ecosystem: Environmental > Terrestrial > Plant litter >... | reverse complement strand
CGCAGCCATACTTGGTAGACTGCGATTATAGCTTATAATAAATTGAATGGCAACCTGCTGCATCCTGTTTTCTGTAACGATCTTGTGCCTAAGGCATCGGTTGAAGTCCCTCCCACTTCACTTTCCATGTGCCATCTGCCGGAAACCCAGGGGTTTTACCTGCTGACCCATCCCAGCCGGCACACATCATAGCCACTGCAGAAAGTAAACCACCATTACCCGGAAGGTAAAGGGTAAGACGTGAATCCTGGTAGTTGTGGCCGTTACCAAGATAAGTATTGGTCTGTACATCCATTAAGAGTGCATCTACTGCTTTTTCTGGCATCCCTAATCTTGCTGCCGTCATCGCCGTCATCGGGAAATCCCAACCCCAGGTAGCCTTCCAGTTCCAGGTATCCCAAATGAGGTCGAAGGTTTTCCTCATGATTTTTTTGTCCAGCAAAGGTGTTTCAGGCAGCATGCCATAGGTACCAAATACCGAGGGGTGATCTGTTTTATATTCAGGGTTGGTATAAGAATCGGTAGCACTTTCTGCTGCAAGGTATACTCCCTGCTGAACCGGCAAGGGTGATAGTTTTGCCAGCACATCGTCCCATTTCTTTTCACGTTTCAATCCTAAACGCTCGCGCCAGGCCTGTGCAGTTGTTAGTGCCCAGTTCCAGTAAGCCAGTTCATAAGTGGGGTTAAAAGTGTCTTCCGCTTTGTACCTTTCCTGGGCTGGGATTAAACCAGGGCCTAAGAAGTAACGGCCTTTTGCAGCATCGTAATGCGCAAACGATGCCATGAAGTCTGCCGTTCCGAAAACCAGCGACTGGTATTTTTGGAGTGTAGCCCTGGTAGGATGTGCACGGTAATCAAGTTCTGCAAAAGTGATAATGTGCGGCTGTTGCCAGATAAGCATTGCTCCTACCGAAGAAGGGACTTCATTGCCATTGTTATCTGTCATTTTTTGCCAGCGCAGGCCATCAAAACCTTGTCTTACAGCAATCTTTCTAGCGCCACTGGCTACTTTAAAATACCAGTCGGCACTTTTCTCCATGATCTCCGGTCTGCCCCATAGCGCATAATGCGCCATATGCCACCAGGTCATTTCCAAATGTGGTTTTCCGTACCAGCTGTTATAGGTTAAACCAGTTTCCTGTGGTGGTACCGAACCTGCGCACTGGATTTTGGTGAGGTATTGGGAAAGTACAATCCTGCGTTCCAGTTCTGAAGCACGGGAATCTGTGCTGCCGGATAAATCAACGGCTCCGCCACTCATCCAGAACGACTTCCAAAGGTTCCTGCTGTTTCCCTGTGTTGCGGCAAACAGAGGTATTGCAGTTTTATTTTTGTCCGGTGCAAAAGCAACACTCAGTTCAAAGCTATCTGATTTTGGATCTGGAGTTAGTCTGAAATCGTGTTTTTCCTTTTCTGCAATTTTTGCCGTACCCGTCCAGCGCAGGGCAGCATAATAAGTTGCAGAATCCAGTTGATGGCTAATAACAGCTTGTGTTGCGCTATTAGAAACGATGGTGGACCGATGTTTTTCCGGGTTTTTATAGTTGTCGCCCATATCGCCCCATGCTCCTGTAGGATAAGGAAAACGCAACCTGATTTTTAACCTTCCGGATTTAATCAGGTTTGATTTTACTTTGGTGGAGATCAGATCATCAACCTGATGGCATACGGTAAGCACTTCAACTGTTTCGTTTTCTACCTTGAAGGTGCTGGAAATTTCTCCCGTCCAGAGGTTCAGCTGCTGATGGATATCTTTGATATCTGCTGCCGTGGCAGTGTTGCCGTTTTTAAGTGTAATGTCAAATCCGAGATTGCCAAGTTGAAGGCGGTGGGCATTTTGCCTGAACCAGTCTGACGCGTCTTTGCTGCGTTCGGGTTTTTTGACCTGCGTGGCATAGGTAATTGCGCGGCCATACTGCTGATAGGTTTTCAACGATTCTTCCAGCGTGTATTTTTCTGTGTTTTTGAAGCTATCCCAACCCCATTCAGACTGGGTTCCAAGCGGCACACCCGTTTTATAGCTTTCAGGAAAAGTTTGCAGTCCGGTGGCATCTACAGTGAATGCAAATTTACCATTCCCTACAGAAAGGGAAGAAAGGGAATCGATTACGCTTACCTTAACATTATGACGGCCTACCAACCCGGCCCTGTCTATTTTTTGTGCATGGGCCTGGGTAGCAAACAACGCTGCCACGATATATAATACGGATACTATTTTTTTGCTGATCATCATGTGATTTTAAAGATAAATGGAGATGAAGTCATATATTTTCCCCCTTGTGAGGTGGTAAATAAATAGGTGGCTTTGTTTTTCTGGAAAAGCAGCTGGGGGCGTTCGAAGCGGCCATACTTTTTAAGATAAGGGGCCGGTGGCGGCTGTGTAATGTAGTGTTTGGCATCATAATAGGCAATCTGCGGATCTTTCCATTTCAGTCCGTCGGACGATTCCATAATGAGACCATCCTCATGATTAAAGAGCCCCATATCACGGGCAATGATTTTAAACCTGCCTTTTTCGCGCCATATAAAAGCATCTTCAAACTGCTTGTTGCCTCCTCTGGAAGAGAAATCTATAACAGGGTTGCCTTTATATTTAATATAGGGCCCCTCCAGACGATCGGCTATCGCCAGCCCGTATTTACGGTTTCCTTTTATGACAGGGTCTGTAGAGGTTTCGTACTCGCTGGTATTCCAGGATTTATAGTACAACCAATACTGCCCGTTAGGGTGTTTGATAAATGCCGGATTAGTGGTACAATGATCGTCCCATGCACCAGCTTCCCCTGCTTCAAGCAAAGGCTGATCGGGCCTGGTCCATGGGCCGTTAAGCGAATCTGCTGTGGCCAGACCGATCCTTTTGGTGTTTGTCCTGCCATTTGAATTGCCCATAAAAAACAGGCAGTATTTCCCATCCACTTTTTGTATCAGGGGGTTGTGACAGGTGGTAGCGTCCCAGAAACCCGGCCCCCGGGGTGCAAGGATGACCTCCTTAAATTTAAACTCAGATTCCGGGGAGTCGGCTACGGCATGCCCAATTTCGGACCCATTGATCCAACCGCCCATTTTTTTGGTAGCTACCCATCTGGAAAAGAACAAATGTATTTTGCCGTCATCCCCTTCAATGGGACTGTTGCACCACACATAATAACCTTCCATTTCAAGTGCCCGGCCCACAGGTTTGATATGTTTAGAAAACTCTGAAACATCGCCCGACGTACCGTCGGCAAAAGCCAGGTCGGGCAAAAAGCCTGCCGCGGTTACCGTAGCGAGGGTAGAAATAAAATACCTTCTCTTCATCTGGTTATTTTTTAAGCAAATACCGGTTTAAAGAACACTTTTCGATCAGTTGTAATCCTTCTGCAACCGAAGCTGCATTAATTTTTGCACCCTCTTCATTGGTATGGGTATGATCACTGGGAAAATAATTTTTTATTACCTCTTCGCCAGAAATATCATATTTATCGGCAATGATCTTATTGAGGTTTACGAAATATGCATTCTCAGATTTGGCCACTTCTTCTGCCCATCCGGCATAACCGTTTTCGCTCCTGATGACCTTGCCCTCTTTCCAGTCGCTCCTTGGAACCGGCGAGCACACAATGGCTGTCGCACCTTTTGACCTTGCCTCTTTGATCAATTTACGCAAGTACCATCCGTAGGTATATACTACTTCCTTTTTTTTGGTGATGGGGTTATAAATCTCTTTGCTTTCGGTACCTACGCCCCTGATGGTACCACGTGCGCGTGCGGTGTCGTCAAGTGGGCTGCCATCATTGTGCCCAAACTGCATAATCACAAAATCTCCGGGTTTAATTTTCACCATTACACTGTCCCATAATCCTTTGGAAATAAAGGTTCTGCTACTGGTACCTCCCATTGCATGGTTTTCTATATTGATTTTTGCCTTGTCAAAGTATGGGCCAATGAACTCGCCCCAGCCCCACAAACTGCTGGCGCCCTTTCCAGACCCGTTTTTCACGGTGGAATCGCCGATCACATAAAGTGTGGGTTTGCCTTTCAGTAATGTGAAAGCTGTTGAAAGTGCAACGATGGCTACCAGAGCCAGTTTTAGGTAATTTTTTTGTGCTAACATAGTGTTCGTCTTTAATGCGTTGTGGTTACAATATTGGGTTTTGGTGCTTTTTTCATTCCTTTCCCGAGGTAAAAACCGGTGTGTGGAGGCTGGTTATAGCCTACATTTTGCCAGGCGATACTCAAACGATATTGCGGATCGTGCATGAGGGTATACAATTTATGCCGGGATGGAATGGTAGTGGTATAAATCCTAAGTTGCTTGTTGTTGGCCGTGCGGAAAATCACTTCTTCACGCCAGTCGCCAAACAGGTCGGCGCTCAGTGCAGGATTGGCTTTGGTACCGTTATTGGATAAACATCCTTCTGCCGTAAACAACCTGCCGGCCCCGTATTTGTCAATATGGTTGCCATCCAGAAGTTCGCGCGACAAATCGCCGTCCCACCAGATTAGAAAGTTGGTTGAAGGAGGATTGTCTCCTACCCTTTTGCCTTTGGTATCAAACAGCCCTTTAGCGCCCGACCACCACATTTGTGCGCCGGTAAGCGTGGTATCAATATTATCTGCAACTCCACGGCCAACATCCATGTTCATAGAACCGCTCCATAATATTTTACCAGTACGGGCATCGTACAAAGCCGCTCCAGGACCTTTAGTTCCCTCTTCTATCTCATGCACCCCAAATACTTCGAGGCCTGGATGCTGCAGGTCTAAATCTGTCACATGAAGGGCATCGCCATGACGTAAGCCTGTTGTATATAAACCTTGTCCGTTATCATCTACACACATGGATCCGAAAACAATTTCATCTTTTCCGTCACCATCAACATCTGCTACTGAAAGGTTATGGTTTCCCATGCCTGAATAAGGGTTTGCTGCATCTTTAGAATCAAATACCCAGCGAGATTTAAGTCGACCTCCCGATAAATCCCAGGCAGCCATGACGATCCGGCCATAATAACCGCGGCACATGACTACGCTTGGATGTTTACCATCAAGGTAGGCGATGCATGCTGTAAAACGGTCGACACGGTTACCGCTGTTGTCATTTTTGCCATTGCCACCTCTTCCACCCCAGCCACCAATGTTCCCTCTTGCTGGGATATAGTCTGTTGTAGCTATGGCTGTACCAGTTTTGCCATTAAACACAGTAAAATACTCGGGACCGTCCAGAATTTTACCATTTGCGTTTCTCCAGTCTTTGACAGGATCACCGATGACCTTTCCGTTTGCGTCTGTTGTACCATCTGCCGTTTTGCAGGCAAATTCTGCTATACCGTCGCCATCAAGGTCGTACACCATAAACTGCGTATAATGTGCTCCATCACGGATATTCTTGCCCAGGTTGATTTCCCACAGGAAGGTACCGTCCATTTTATAAGCCTGAAAAATTGCAGGGTCGCTATAGCCATTGTGTGAATTGTCATGCGTGCGCCCGGTTTGGTGAACAACGATATCGTATTCGCCATCACCATCCAGATCGCCGGCAGATACATCATTGGGCGCATAACCAGCCGGGGTTTTTAACGGCACTGTCAGGTATTGCTGAATTGCAGGATACGCCGGCACAACAAAAGGTTTGCTTTCGGCTTGTTCCCTGCCGTTAACAAGAGGTTTGACAGTATAAGTATTTGCCAAAGCGGTATCTGCATTGGTATCTGTAAAATCAGTTGTTGCGCTTACAGGTACCTGATTTACTTTAACGGGCGCTTTAGTTCCTGACTTGCGGTACAGGTTAAAAGTGATGTCTTCAGGTTCTGTTCCCAGCAAACGCCAACCCAGGTAAACTGCGCCGTTGCCCTTGTAAACTGCTACAAGGCCACGCCCCAGGTTTTCCATCCGGCGCTGCGACTTACCTGTTGTGCCGCAGAGTAACAGGCAGATGGTAAATAAAATGAATACGTTAGACCTGTTCATATCTGGTTATTAAAGATTACTACATCTATAAACTCATATCTGCTGCATCTGTTAACTTTGTTTTGCCTTTATCATCGGCCACAATTTTTACATTGGTAAATTTCCAGCCTTTTGCATGTTCAATTTGGCCTGCAGTACCGGCCGTAACGTCAACATCTTTAAGGATGAAATTTGATAATTTGGACTGCTCCATCCCAATAGCATTAATCGCGGTACCCGCACCACGAATACGTATATTTGAGATAAATACATTTCTAAAAGTAGGCGTGCCTTTTTCTGCAGGTTCTACTTTAGCCAGTAATTTTTTCCAGTGCGCCGGAAGATTCGCTTCAGTATACCCATCAGGCAATTTGGAATAACTGTAAGCAGGGTTCCAGTTCATATTGATTTGCAGGAAAGTACGGATACTGTCCATTGTGATATGTTCAAAATAAATATCTTCAACAATTCCGCCCCTGGTAAATGCAGATTTGATGTTTAGTGCGTTTTTGGTGCCGGTCCCTGTGAGGTTGGTTGCCAATACATGCCTGATACTGCCAGAAGTTTCACTGCCCAGGGTAAGCAGGCCACCGCCTTTACGTGCCACACAATCCCTGATCACAACATATTCTGTAGGCTTGTTCACACGCAGGCCGTCCCAGTCGCGTCCGGATTTAAGACAAAAGTTATCATCATTACAATCGATATCACAATTTTGCACCAGTATCCAGGACGATGAATCGATGTCCACGCCGTCTGTACTTGGGCCATGGCCACCAACATTATTTTGTATCAATAACCCATCTACAGTGACGTGGTCAGAATAAAGTACCTGAACCGTCCAGAAACCTGCCTGCTGTAAAGTTAAACCTTTCAGGGTAACGTCCGAAGAACCGGATATGAGCACTGTCCTGGGTCTTTTTGCATCATAATCAATGATCCACCGCAAGCCTTTTTCTTCATATTCTTTCCGCATTTTCCAGTACATTTCCCAGAAAACCTTACCCTGTGCATGTACAAGTCCATCGCCCGTTACGGCTACGTTTTTACGATCGAGTACATTGATCAGCGCCGAAGGCCATTTCATTTCAATACCTGCGATACGGGTATCAATTTCGGGATAGTCGGCGATGTTCTGACTGCCTTTGATTCTGACGCCTTTATCAATTTTCAGGTGGACACCATCTTTGAGATATATCGAACCGGTTAAGTATACACCAGGACTGAAAGTAACGATTCCGCCACCTGCGGTAGCACAGGCATCAATAGTCTGCTGAATTTTTGTGGTATGTAAAACGGTGGTATCTTTTGCAGCAGGGATGTTATAAACTTTTGTTTTGACAGGTGCCGTTCTGGCGCCTACCTTTTTTACCCATTCGTTACGTGTTTGCGCATCACTAAACTGGACAGCCGTCAATAACAGCAAGACTACGCATGGCAGCAATCTCGTAAAGTACTTGTTCATGTATTTATATTTAGTGTTGTGTTAAGGTTATGCTCATTAGTCCGATCACCACATCATTTGCAAGGGTGGTCAGCGTAATACTTTTTAATTTTTTAGTTCCATCCAATGGCAGGTCAAGCACCGTTGCCGCCCCACCGTCAATTATTTGCTGGTCGGCCTTAGTACCTGGCTGCTCCCCTGAAATCACTAAGCCCGTCTTCAGTGCCAGCCTTGGCGGCGCTATTGTTTTCAGCTTAAACGCAAAACCATCAGTGTAATAATTTTCCTGAATTGGCCACCACGTTTCCGGATTACGCAATATCAGTGTTGAAGTTGATCCATCAGTATAGTTAACGATAATTTTACCATTATCGAACTGACTTTGCATATGATTAGTTGATCCAGCCATCAGAAAATATGCATGATCTGCTTTTCCTGATAAGGGAATTATCTTTTCTGCCGGATAATTGTCCCAGCGAGAAGTGAACAGGATGTTAGATTGCTTCGTGTCACCAGATGTTTTAAAGGTTATACCTTGTGAAAGTGTAATTTCATTTTTAATACCAGCAAGTTTTCGCAGGCCGCTGTCATCAATATTTGCTGTTTCGAGCGCGTGTGGCCAGTCGCCTATTCCCTGCCATGGCAGTTGCAAAGTTGGTCCTTCCGGCCGTGGTGAGAGATATTTATTTTTGAAAATCTGCGTAACCTTTGCGTTGAAATATGGCTGCAGGTCTATCGACCTTTGTTTTGCAATTGGACGCTGGATATCCCAGTTGATCAGGTTTCCGCTGACCGCCTTCCCATCAGCTGTTTTAAAGCTGATCTGATTTGTCCCTGCATGCAGATTGTTTAATGCCGGATTGATAACGGCGCTGCTTCCTTTAGCTGCTACACTCAATTCCTGTTTTAGGCCATTAAGTATTAACTGCCCCTTCAGGGGCGTTTCACCTTGATTAACTACCGTAAAACCAAGGTTGTTTTTAACCGGCTGTGTAGCCGTTGCAGTAAAGGCTAAAGCAGGCAGCATATCAAAACACACCGGGTACCACCAGGTAAAACCGTTCATTTTGAGCTGGATAAATGCAGTTCGGTTACCTGTATCGCCGGTTAAACGTGACTTAAATTCAGGGCCTTTAAAACTAACTTCAGTAAATATTTTTTGCGGGTCATTCACACCTAAGATGGTTACAGCCGGATCAAAAACTATACTGAAATGGTCGCCTAATGCATACGCAGGTGCTATGGATGGTTTTTTGAATGGCTCCCCTTCCCAGGTGATTTCAACTGTGTAAGCCGCCGAAGCAGGTGCATTAATTTCAATGACCGGTGTACCAATAGCAGTGCCGACATTTTTCCAGGTTGCCTTTTCACCATTAACGGTAAGGCTGCTGATATTTCCTCCGTTAGCTTTGACCTGCAGTCGTAGTGCCATAGGCCTTGCAAACGCAGGTTTGATTACGTAAACATCTGTACTGCCGGTCCGTCTAAATTTAAACTCAAGATCAGGCGTACCAATTTCGGCATGTTCCCAGGAAGAAGGAAATCCCGGGCGGACAGTCAGGCGCTGATGCAGGGCATCTGGCACAATACCAAACAGGCCTTCTATTACGGTTCTGGAAGAGATGCCAACAGGATCACCAAAATCACGGTAGGCTTCGCCACGTGCTGCATCATAGTGTGAGATCTGCACAAAGTTACCCGGACTACCGCCCATATACATATCGGCTAACAGTTCACTTTTAAACAATTTAAATCCTTCTTCGTTCCTTCCCGCTTCCCAGTTGGCAAGGGCAGTGTGCATAGATTCGGCCATCACTACATTGTTGATGGACCAAATATAGGGCATCCAGTTGCTTGTTGACAGGGTATAAAAATCCCCTGCAGGCAAGCCCGTTCCCTTTAAAGGAATATGAGGGATTTCCTGATCTACATAACGTAAACTTTGATAAGCTTGAAAAGCATCGGGTACATCAGAATCTATACTGTGATAAACCGTCCATAGTGCAGCTGAGGGGTGTAAACTTTTCAGTCCCAATGCATCCCTGTATTCAGCGTATACACCTTTTGAAGGCATCCAAAGGCTCGCATTCATGGCCTTAAGTATTTTGTCGGCTTCCTGTTGATAGGGAGCGGCCGCTTCACCGATCAGGGCAGCAATACGTGCCGCCAACAGATTTGCGCGGTAATTATACGCAGAAGAATGGGTTACGGCACCACCGCTGTAATATAACGCATCACTAGCCCATATTGCAGCATAGGCATCATATAACCCATCATCGTCTTTATCGAAATTTCGTTTTTCCCAGGCAAGGTGCCTTTGCAGCACGGGCCACATTTGCTTTGCAAAAGTAAGGTCGCCCGTCCAGTTGAAATGCCAGAGCAGCCCGTCAATGTACACCAGGTTCATATCATAATGATGTGGGCGGATAGATTTACCGTCTGGATCACGACTGATGTAACCAGAGCTAAACATGGAGGTACCCATCTTTTCCAATCCCCTAGCCAAATGAAATGCTGTGTCAGCGATGGCAGGGCCCGTCAGCGGGGCCAATGCCTGCGATTTGGAATAGGCTTCAAAATGTGTTTTTGCCCTGTCATGCCAGCCTAGCGGGTCGGCAGTATAGGGACCACGCCAGCCATTTAAGCGCATTCTCCATCCCACTGCACCATGCAGGTAAGAAGGGTTTTCCCATATGGCATCCGAGGCAATACTTAAGGCGCCACCTATTGTATTGATAAAAGGATCGGGAGTATTGATGCGGATACGTCCTGCGATCTTAACGCGTGCTACTTCTGCAAAAGCAAAAGTGCGTGGCAGCGATTGACTGGCTGAAGTGTCTGTTTGTGGATCTTTGATCAGTGCATACTGGTTTTCACCCGGCACCAGCGGTTTAACGCAGGAAAGTACGGGGTTAACTATAGCCCTGAGCTGTAAAAATTGCGAAGGACTTGCCATCTGACTAGCCTCACCAAGACTTAATGAAGCAGGAAATACGCCGGATAACTGAGTTTTTCCCTCTTTGCCGTAAGTTAAGGAAAATGCATTTCCGTTGAGCTGATACGTATTAGTTTTACAATCTTCGGGATGCAGATAGAAGCTGGATTCGGGATCTGGTCCCATATCCCCCGAGCGGGAGAATTTTTTGCCGCTCGCCCCGCCAAAAGCATAGCTGAGCTGGATGTTTCGGGCGCTGCCTTCATACCAGGTTTTCAAGATAAGTCCTTCTGCATTGGCCAGTGCGAGTACCACTACATGCAATGTTCCATTTCCCAATATCGGGTCATGGATTTCATAACTCATTTTACCAGGGGTGTAACGGGCAATGATTTCTTTGGCATTGATAAGCCAGAGATTTTGATTTCCGCTGATGAGGCCGAGTTTGAGGTTCCCGCCCATGCCTGGCATATACATAGCAAATTCAGGCAGGTCTCCGGCTTCTACGCGGAAAGCGGTGTTGGTACCATACAGTGCACGGTTAAATCTGCGGTTCCCGTTTTTAATGACAAAATCACCCCCTTCGGGGTGATAGCGTAACGTGCGTTCTTCCCCGTGCCATAACGCCTTGTTCAGCTTAACGGGGTAAAGCTCCTGTGCGGTGCTGTAAAAACTGCACAGGAGCAATCCGATCATCAACCGGTTTATGAGATGTGCTGGTTGGAGCAACATGAATTAATATCCTGCGTTTTGGCTGTACAAGCCAATTTTAACGTCTAGCTGGCTCTGTGGAACCGGGTAAATGATATAGTTGTTATTGAATGGCTGAATTTGTTTACGTACATCGTCTGCCGCAATCCATGCAGGCATTACAGTAGTTACCAATCCGCTTCGCACCAGGTCATGCCAGCGGGTACCTTCAGCTGCAAATTCTTTTCTTCTTTCTTCCATTAACTGTGGAAGTGTGATGCCAGTTTTGCCGCCAGCCAATCCTGCCCGAATGCGGACATTATTTACTACTGCATCAACATCAGTAGCTGTTGATCCTGGGGCACCGTGTAACACACATTCTGCTTTTAGTAACAATACATCAGTGTAACGCATTACGATAAAGTTAATGGCCCAGTCTGTTCTTGAAGCCGGAACCTGCGTTGGATCTACATATTTTTTGAAAAAAGAACGGGTTTCTGTAACCCCTCTTGGGATAGCATAGCCGGCCTGGATAGAGAATGGCTTACGGATATCGTTTGCCTCGTAAGAATTGAGCAAATTTGTAGATACGGGTCTGATTTCAAGACCGCCTTGGTTAGGTTTACCCAATGACTGGAAATACCCGTCCGGCACCAATAACCATGGATACGTTGCACCTACCTGCGGATTAGATCCAGTGGCGTATTCGACGTTGAAAACTACTTCTCTGTTGTTCTCATTAGTTAGTGCAAAGATATTACTGTATGCCGTTGTAGCAGTACCTGTGTTTGTTGCGAAAGTGTATGAACCGCTGTTGATTACATCAGTTAACTGTGTAGCTGCTAATGCCCATTCATTTAAGCCTAGTCCTGGACCTTTGATCCCATAATCAGGGCCTGAACGTGTCATGTATACCAATCCCAAAAGAGATTTTGCAGCAAATTTAGACGCTCTACCTTTATCTCCAACTGCATATGCAGAAGGAATCGGCAGATTTTCTGAAGCAAATTGCAGATCGGAAATAATCAGTTTATAAATGTCAGCAACTGGACTTCGCGAAATATTCAAGGCCTCATCCGCTAGTACTGTATGATCAATTAATGGCACTTCCCCATACAACCTAACCAGGTCAAAATAATAAAATGCACGCAGAAATTTAGCTTCAGCTTCATATCTTGTTCTCAAAGTGGCATCAGGAATCACTGCTCCGTTTTTTACAAGCTGCTCAAGCATGGTGTTTGCCCTGGCAATACCGTTGTAATTTTTAGACCATCCTTCTTCAACATATGGATTCGAGGCAATGGTTTTGAAGAAGCTATTTATACCTTCCCAATCACGCACACCGCCCTCAGATACAGCGTACAAATTGTCAGAACGTGTTTCTGATAGGTTCAACAATCTGTCAGGATAGGTACGAAGGTCGTTATATACTGCATTCATGCCCTGAAGAAAATCGTTAGGAGCAGTGAAGTAGGTATCTATAGTATTATTTGAAATTGGTTGCTGTTCAAGAGATTTTTTACAGGAAATGATCAGTACAGTTCCGGCAACTAATAACGTATATAATGTCTTTTTCATCTGAATATATTTGAATTTTTCAGTAGTATTTATTGTGTATTGCGTTTCAAGTGCCTTTATTGGTAATTGGCAATGAAGCCTGCATGGGTATTCTTTTTTTAAAATGTAAAGTTAAGACCCAGGATTAAAGATTTTGGTAAAGGCAGCCCACCGTAATCACCTGCTTCAGGGAAACTATCACTTCCGCTCAGGTTGGTGTTACTTGCTTCAGGATTAAACCCTCCTTTGTAGCTGTCATGACCGAAGAAGTTTTCAGCTGTCATGTATATTCTCGCACCTTTAACCGCTTTCCCTTTGATCTGTTTTCCCAAATCGTAACCAAGGGTGATATTACGGACACGGATGTAGTTAGAGGAATACAACCAATCTGTGTTCTTAATACGTCCGAAGGTTGAATATGCTTTACCTACCTCACCTGCTCCAGGATCAGAAGGTGAACGCCATCTGTCCCTGAAGAAACCAAGCGCGTTATCAGGAACACCTTGACCAGTTCTTCCGAGTGCACGGCCTAGTAACGAGTAAATAGAACCACCCGTTTGTCCCTGTACCAAAACGCTTAGGTCAAAACCCTTGTAGCGGAATGTGTTTGTAACACCATATGTCCAGTCTGGATTAGGTTTTCCAACAATCTCACGGTCGTTGGCATCAATTACACCATCACCATTGAAATCTTTATATTTTGGATCACCTACCGTCTGACTACCAAAAAGGGCGGCCTTATTATCGATATCCTGCTGCGTTAAAATACCTTCCTGACGAACTACATAAATGCTATACATAGGATCCCCAACTCTTAATATACTATGTGGAACATCAAAACTTGAAGGAATCAGGATTTGTGACTGCCCGGATGCAATTGAAACTACTTTATTTGAGTTATGACTTAGGTTCAATGAGGTAGTCCATTGAAAATCACCAGTTAAATTTCTGGTGCTCAATTCAAACTCAACCCCTTTGTTTCTTACACTACCTGAATTGCTTAATTGCGTTGGAAAAGCCGTAGTTCCAGGGACAGGGACATTTAGTAAAAGGTCTGTACTTAACTTGTTATAATAATCAAATGATGCAGTAATTCTGTTTTGGAACAAACCTATATCTAAACCAATATCTGTTGTTTTTGACTTCTCCCAGCTTAGATCAGGGTTAGCAAGTCCAATCACAGCCTGACCATATGCCGGAACACCATTGAATGTATAGTTGTTACTTCCAAGCAGAGCTCTGCTACCATAGTCTCCAATATTATAGTTACCAGATTCACCATAACTCAACCTCAATTTCAGGTCACTTATTTTTTTAGAATCTTTCAGGAAACTTTCCTTGGCTATATTCCAGCCTGCAGATACTGAAGGGAACCATCCGTACTGGTTGTTAGATCCGAAACGGGAGGAACCGTCTCGCCTTATACTTGCAGATAGTAAATATTTGCTGTCAAAGCTGTATTGAACCCTTCCAAAATAAGAGATCAGAACATTCATTGCTTCGTTAGTATTACCATTTATAGCAGAAGCTGCATTTAGCGTTGTAATACCACCCACACCAAATCCACCTACTGCTGAAAGGCTGACATTTTCCAGTTTATCAGAATTGTACGCCTGACCAGCCAATACACTCAAGTCATGTTTTCCAAGTGTTTTTACGTAAGACAAGGTATTTTCGTTTACAAATGTCCTTTTCCTATAACTCCCGTAAGAACCAGAAGTACCTACGTTTGGAGATGTATTTCTTGTAGTAAGTGATCCGGTAATAGTATATGGAACGTAACTTTTAGAAGTATTGTCAGTATTATCGAGATTGACAGTAGTTTTAAATGTCAGATCGTCAAATATTTTGTATTCACCAAATACTGTTCCGAGGGTACGGAATTTCTTAGTCATTCCAATAGAATTGGTCAATTTAGCAAGGGGATCATTGGTAGACACCGACCAAATATATTGCGTGTTATTAAACACATTTACCGCTCCTGGCAGATCCTGCTGGATTGGTGACATGGATAAGGCCTGGTGGAGGATATTATCTTTTCCTTCTACACCAGGATCATTGGTAACCGAATACGTTGGTGCGATATTGACGCCGAATTTTAAGTGGTCGTTTGCCTTAATTTCTACATTTGCCCTGGCTGAGTATGAAGTGTAATCCATGCCAGTCACCATTCCCTGTTGTTTCACGTAGTTACCTGAAACATAGTAATTAACGGTTTCAGTTGCACCACTTGCACCTAACTGGTAATTTTGGGTGATACCTGTTCTGAATATTTCATCCTGCCAGTCAACCACATTTAAACCACCATAGTTAGGTTGAGCCCAACGGTCATCCAGCATATAGGTCACGTTGAAAGCACCAGCTCCTAATCCAAGGATTGCCCGGCGCTCCTCTGTAGTCTGACTTGCTGTTCTGCCAGTACCTGAAGCAACCCATTGGGCGTTTATCATTTCAGTAGCCCTATCAATCCATTCAGCACCGTTTAGCATATCCAGCTTTTTGCTGCGCTCAACTGTACCTGCATAAGTATTAAAGGTGATGGTCGGTTTACCCGATTTACCACGTTTAGTAGTAATCAAAACAACACCGTTTGCCGCTCTTGATCCGTAGATCGCAGCTGCAGAAGCGTCTTTTAAAACCTGGATAGATTCAATATCATTCGGATTGATGTTATCTAATGGGTTTCCGGTAGAATAGTTTCCTGATCCGTTTGGACTAGATGACGCTAACGGAAATCCATCCAATACATATAATGGTTCATTACCTGCGGAGATAGATCCTGTTCCCCTTACCTGGATACTGAAGGCTTTACCTGGAGTACCACTGGTTTGTTTAACCGATACACCAGCCATCTGACCTACCAGGGCCTGATCTACCCTAACAATTGGGCGTTCATCAAGATTATCGGCTTTAAAGGTGGCAATTGCACCGGTAACGTTACCTTTTTTCTGAGTTCCGTAACCGATCACCACTACTTCTTCAAGTTTCGTGTTGGCTTCTAGCAGTTTTACATTCAGCAACCCTGCTTTAACAACCGGAAGCTCCTGGGTATTGTAACTCAGGTACTGGAATACCAGGATAGCTCCAATATTTGCTTTTATTGCATACATACCATTTGCATCAGTAGAAACTGCCTGCGTGGTACCTTTGATTTTAACAGAGACGGCCGGCATGGCCAACCCTTTTTCGTCTGAGACTTTTCCTGTAACAGTTACGCTTTCCTGCGCATGCAATTGTGCGAGGCTAAAGAAAGAAATAAACAGTAGAGTGAGGAATTTTTTGCCGCAGATTTCGGACAGTTGTAAAATTTTGGACATAGGACACTGGTTTAATATTTGGAAAGCGATAAAACTAAATCTAATGTTCAGCACTCGCAACCTGTAGTGTCCTGTATGCAAAACCGCCCTGAATATCGTTTAAAGAGATTATTTTGTAAAAGCGTCCATGATTTCCATGGTGACCGCGGCCTCTTCAACTGAACATGGATTAGCCTGTAAACCTTTAAAATAATCTATAACGCGGGCGATCATTGGCTGTTCAATATGCTGAGGATGAATAAATTGAATTGTATGTTCCTCCTCGTCTGTTTTCCATGAAACATACTTACCAAAGAAGGCAAATTTAATAGATCCTGCGGTTCCGATGATTTCGCAGCTATCTGTCTGCTCCTGCTCGCCAACATTGAAACACCAAGAGCCATTCACAAGAATTTTACTTTTAAATACGATTTGACCCGAAACATGGTCATCAGCCGGAGATAATTTTGACTGATTGAGTGCATAACCCTGATACTTTTCAGGGCTTCCGAAGTAAAAAAGAAGGAGATCAATCTGATGCGGTGCGAGGTCGTGGAAATATCCTCCCCCTGAAAGTTCCGGCCGCATACGCCAATTATCTTCAGAATTTGCAATTAATGCGGGGCTGGCACTTTGCCACATCCTGATCTGTACTGTACGGATTTCACCGATCAGCTTACTGTCAATCAGTTCTTTTACCTTCAGGAACAGCGGAACCGCCCTGCGGTAATGCGCAACTACCAGTTTGCCACTGCTCTCTTTTACCGCATTAGCCATTTCTATAGTTTCGGCAGCATTGAGTGTAACAGGTTTTTCTACATATACATTGAGGCCACGCTTAAGGGCAGCTTTAGCATAGGCCAGATGGAACGCCGGTGGCGTAGCGATGTAGATTGCATTGATTTCGGGGTCGTCCATCAACTCATTGGCATCTGCGTACCATTTTGGTACGTTGTGCCGGCGCGCATAATCAGCTGCTTTAGCGGCATCCCTTCTCATCACAGCAACTAAACGACTTCCGGATATTTTATTAAAAGCAGGGCCGCTCTTTATTTCAGTAACATCCCCGCAACCTATTATCCCCCAATTGATCATAAGCTTAGTTTCCGTCTGGTTTTACAATTTCTTTAAAAGGGCTTTCAGGCCAGCGGAACTTTTCAACAGGATCTGGATGTGAAGGGTCAAAAGCCGGGATACCTTTTATAATAAACTTTTCGAGACCAAGATGGTTGTCGCGTATACCCTGCAAAATGCATTTCGCCAATTCATAAGCTCCATAAGGATTAAAATGCGTATTATCAGCCAGTGCCTTTTCCTGCCCAGGGTATGTATTAGCGGGATAATGAACGAAGGCTTTTTTGGAATTCTCCTCACCCATCGCCTCATAAAGTTTGGCACTCATGGCATTAAGATCGATAAGGGCAACTTTTTCATCTGCAGCAACTTTACGCGCGGCTGCCGGAAAATCGCCCAGTGAGTTTTCGATTTTACCCCCTGCACCGAAAGACCTCCTGCTGGTAGAAGTCACAATTACCGGTATCGCACCTTTTTTACGCGCTTCTGCAACAAACAGCTGAAGCCTTTGCGTATAGGATTTCCAGGCGCCATCGTTTTCACCTTTATCTTTCTGATCGTTATGTCCAAATTCAACAAACAGGTAGTCGCCGGGTCGAATCACACTCAATACTTTCTCCAAACGTTTGGAACCAATAAAACTACCAAGGGTTAATCCAGACTCAGCATGATTGGCGATGACAACGCCGGGTTGGAAAAACCGAGGAATCATTTGTCCCCAGGATGCCCAGGGTTCGTCTTCCTGATTGACTACAGTTGAATTACCAGCAAGGTAAACAGTAACCGGTTGATTAGCCGGCGTGATTTTTACCGACTGTACTGCAGATTGCCCATCAAATTCAAGGGTAAGTTTATCATCCCAGTCCAGCTTGGTCAGTTCGCGGGGCTTAAGTGAAACCTCACGGTCTGTAGTAATTTTACGGTCTTTAATGTTTACAGTAAAAGTCCTGGTAACTATTTCACCGGCTTTTACCTGAATATCTTCCAGCATCAGCCTTCTGGATTCTGCTTTCACAGTAGTTAGCGACGCGGTGTTTTTATCACCTATCTGTACGGTGACTAAGTAATTACCTTCAGGAACTTTGGCCGAAAAATAAAATGCTTTAGCAGATCCTGCTGTTTTAATGGGGCTTGTCCCCATATCAAACCCAAAACCAGTTTCGGCAGTGTATTGGTCGCCGGAAGCAACAACCTTGTATCCGGGACGTATTTTCGCGTTTCCGAAAGTAAACTGCAACGAAGGGACAGGCTGCTGTGCCTGCGACATTCCGCTGCAAGCAATAAACAGGCTTAAAAAGCAAATATTTCTCATTGTTTCAAAATTCTAGGACTTAGAGACCGATAAGTTATAAAAATTTAATAATTTATCCAGTATACTGATTAATAAGCTGCAAATATAATTGAACGGGATCCCTTTAAGATGAGCTGATATGAAATTATACAAACAGATCCACCAGCAGGCAAGAAATATCTCTGACCTGGATAAGCAAGCAGCTGAAGCATTATTATGGAAATTGCTCTGTTATGCGCCTAAGGTACCGTTGAGAATGGTACATGAACAATTACTACAAAAAGCAGAAAATTTTCAACTACCGGTTCCTGATACTTATTTCAGCGGGGAAGAGCTGATTTTCAATGGATTTAAGTGGGGAAATGGGCAAAAGAAGATCTTTATTACACACGGATGGAGTTCTAAGGCCGCAGACTTCTCGATATTGATTGAATCACTATTGACTGAAGATAATGTACAAGTGATAGCATTTGATGCGCCTGGCAATGGAAGTTCAGGAGGTGAACTGTCAAACCTTATTCTTTATATTGAAGCGATCAAACAGATTATGGATAAATTTGGGCAGCCGGACGTCCTTATAGGGCATTCACTGGGTGCTTTGGCTAACATGATTACCCTGGACCAACTACAGGTAGTACCACAAATGCTGATCAGTATTGCGCCGGTGATCAGATTGCAGGCTTTATTTGACAATATCATGAACGCCGTAAATATTCCCGATGAGATGCGGATCAGTTTTTTTGTGACTTTTGAAGCAACCTTCCGCAGGCCGGTGACGGACTTCGACCTTGATAATTATTATCATTTCAGTCCAGAGATGCAGCATTGGATTGCTTATGATGAAGACGACCTTATGGTTGATTCTACCTACCTTAAAGAGTTCCTGCACGTCAGGCCCTGGATTGATGTAACTAATTATAAAGGTGTAGGTCATGAAAAACTGATCCGCCATATCCCGCTGCTCAATGAGCTGAAAAGCAAAATGCCTTCCCTGTAACCAGGAAAGGCATTTTCAAGAAAAGAGGGAATTTTATATACCCACCACTCTGTATGTCAGTTTATCCCCATCCTGTACTTCTTCATAGTACACGCCATCTTCTGAAACATACAGTTTCTGACCTTTAAGGGTTACCTGCCTGGTCCCTTCGGGCAATTCAGTTACAATATCACCAATTTTCATCCCGCTTCCAGCGTTAATATCGCCACTATCGGTATTCAGCACACCATCTTTACCAGCAATAATATAAGCAGTTTTGCCATCTGTTTTTTCAAGAGGGCTGTAATACACCCCTTTATACTCATAATAAGTTTGACCATTGATGGTCACTTCCTGAGCGTCTGAAGGCAATTGTGAAACTTCTGCACCTACTGGTGGAACTACAACTTTATACTGGTTATCATATTGTCTATAATAAAGACCTTGTGAATAATAGTATTGAACGTCACCATAATAAAATGGATAGTATCCGAAAGGCAGGATGTTAAGGCTAAACCCTAAGTATGGCCTGTAATAATTATAATAGCCATAATATGGTCTGCCGAACCCGTGCCTGTAAAATCCCGGGCGACCAGCAAAACGTCCGCCACCATAGAACCCCCGGCTTCTTCCACCAGCATACACCCCGCCCCTGTTACCTCCGCGAAAAATGGCATTACCACGACCTCGGTAAGCTGTGCCGCCACCGCTCGAATAATTACCTCTATTACCGCCGCCACTGGAATAATTACCCCTGTTGCCTCCGCGAGATATACCTGCGCTTGCTCCTCCGCCTCTTGGTGAACCGCCACCAACATTTGCATGAGACGAAGAAACACCACCGCCACGTGAACCTCCTCCTCCGCTGCTATGGCTTCCGCCACCACCACGGCCACCACGACCTTGTGCAAGAACACCCTCTGCAGACATGCCGCTAATGATCAGCAGCGATGCTAGTAATATTACCGATTTAAACCTTAGACTTTTCATAATCATGAATCAATTTGGTTATAAGACGCTGAAAAAAAGAAAAGGATTATCCACGCAATATATAAAGGTGTAAAGCTGACATCGCGATGATAATACAATTAGGGTTGGGCAGGTACAGATTTTCCGGCACTCACACTATCTGTTCCCCGGTCGTTTCGGAAAGAACGCGTACTGTCTGCTGGTTTAACACTTCCACTGTCTGCAACTGATACAGTATCTGTAGCTGTACCTATAGCAGATGAATTTGCATCATTTTTTTTACTGTTTCCGCCACAGGATGCCAGAACCATTCCGGCGAGGCTTAGGGCAATGAAAATTTTACTTTGCTTCATAAGGATATATTTTATAGGTTATTTATAGGTTTAATGCTTTAAGTAGATGGTTACTACCAATCAGTTAACAAAAAACAAGTTGATAAGTTTTAGCTGTAATTATCATCGACGGCTTTAACAGAACTAAAAAAAGAATTGTACTTTCGGAATGTTATTTCATCAATCAAACTAAAATGAACCTATTTGCAAGGCGCAATGCCCTAATGATTTCCGCTCTTTTTTTATCAACTGTTTTACAGGCACAAACGGGGGCCCCGGCGCCATACGGCGCATTGCCTACTGCGAGACAATTAAAATGGCAGGAAACTGAAATGTATTGCATTGTCCATTTTACCCCCACAACTTTCCAGAATAAGGAATGGGGATATGGAGATGCCGACCCATCCATTTTTAACCCTTCGAAATTTGATGCGGCACAAATTGTTGCGGCTGCGAAATCGGGAGGTTTTAAGGGCATTGTTTATGTAGCGAAACATCACGACGGCTTTGCTTTGTGGCCTACAAAAACTTCTTCCTACAATATCAGCGAAAGTCCATGGAAAAATGGAAAAGGTGATATGGTGAAAGAATTCCAGCAGGCAACAGCGCAACTGGGCATGAAATTCGGCATATACTGTTCACCATGGGACAGGAGCAATACAAGTTATGGAACTCCTGAATATGTAAACATTTACCGCAACCAGTTACAGGAACTATATAGCAACTATGGCGACCTGTTTATGAGCTGGCACGATGGGGCAAATGGAGGTGACGGCTTTTACGGTGGAAAAAATGAGCAACGAAAGGTAGACCAATCTGTATATTATGACTGGATGAATACCTGGCATATCACCAGAAAAATGCAGCCAAATGCAGCTATCTTTAGCGACATTGGCCTTGACGTGCGTTGGGTGGGAAATGAAAAAGGAATTGCACCTGAAACAAGCTGGTCTACTATTGATATTAAAGGAAATGGAGACAAAGCACCAATGCCGGGTTTTATGAATGATGCCAATCTGGGATCAGGTACGAGGGGCGGTAAACAATGGATTCCTTTTGAAGGCGATGTTGCGTTGCGACCGGGATGGTTCTATCATCCTGAGCAGGACAACCAGCTAAAAACTACCGCACAGCTTTTTAACATATACTGCAGTTCTGTTGGTCATGGTGGAGCACTTGACCTGGGACTTTCTCCTACTACTGAAGGCATATTGCATCAAAATGATGTTGCAGCACTGGCAGCTTTTGGGAAATACCTAAAAGAGGTATTTGCTACAGACCTTGCAAAAAAAGCAACCATTACAGTTTCTAATGTGCGTGCCAAACAACAAAAAACATTTGGTACCGCAAACCTGACAGATGCAGACCGTTATACCTATTGGGCAACGGATGACAATGTGCACCAGGGAACAGTTAACTTCAACTTTAAACAGGAAGTGAAATTCTCACTCATCAGGCTACGGGAAAACATTAAACTTGGACAACGTATTGACAGTGTAAGCGTAGAAGTCTATAAAAACAATGCATGGGTTGGCCTGGCGAAAGCTACCAGTATAGGTGCAAACAGGATTATCCGCCTGGCAAATCCTGAAACTGCCTCAAAAGTACGTATCATCCTATATGCGCCGGTAAGTATTGCGCTAAGTGAGGTAAGTATGTTCCTTGAACCAGAGATCAAAACTACGGCGGTGAAAACTGACAACCAGGCCTACAGCAAAACATCGTGGAAAATCTCTACCACGGGTGACGCGGTAACTACTGATTTTAACAGGGCGATTACCTTCTCTGCGGTAAGTTATCTTCCTGCCCAGGATGGCTCTGCTGAAGGCACCATTGAAAAATATGAACTGCTGAGCAGTGACGACGGAAAGACCTGGAAAACCATAGCAAGCGGAGAATTTTCAAATATCAGGGCCAACCCTATTTTACAGCGCATTGCACTGGAAAAACCGGTAACGGCAAGGTATTTAAAACTATCTGCAAAACAGGCCGTGCCTTCTGCCAATCCGGAAAAGAGGCTGGGCGCAGCAGTGATAGAAGTTTACAAATAAAGCTGGCTACATAAAGTAAACCCGTAACTCTTTTACGGCGAGCCTGATTTTCGATTTTACTGTACCCAGTGGGATCTGAAGCTCATCTGATACTTCGGCCTGTGTGTATCCATGAAAATATACCAGGTCGATGATTTTTTTCTGAGATTCACTGAGTAACGTTGTTAACTCCCTTACTCCAATTGCATCAGTTTTATCAGAAACGCAGTGAAAGTTATCAATCTGCACAAATACACTGTCGATATCCTCGTTCTTTGTACTTTTTGAACAGGTCTTTCCTCTCTTATAATCTATAGCCGAATTTCGGGCCAGCTTGGCCATCCAGGTGAATAGCTTGCCCTTATCCGGGTCAAATGTGTTGATCGATTTCCATATTTTTACAAAGGAGTCCTGTAGTATGTCTTCAGCTATTTCGCGGGCAGGAACTATTCTCATGATGATGCCCAGTAAGGGTGCTGCATAAAGCACATACAGTTTCCTGAAAGATACATTATTGTGTTGCTGAAGATCCCTGACAAAGTTTCGTTCCAGACAATCCTGACAGTCAGAATTTTCACAATATTGGGTTATTACCGCATTGGTTTCAAGGCTTGCTAGAATCATAATATTAAATTATTAATTAATTTAACCGTAGTAAAAATAACCTGTAAAGCCATCACTACAAAAGAATGTTGCCATTCATTCCGTTCATTTTTTCTGCAAAGGGAAAAAAGAAGAGTAATTTTAACTTTAGTCCCAAAACCATAAACAAAAAAATATCTATCATTATATGCTCATTGATAAATTAGGAAAATATGTTACTGATTTCATATCGCTATTCATTAACGAATGTTTAAGATATAAATAGTAGGATTTGACAGTAAAACAACGCTTCAGAGTTAAAATGATCTTAACTTCGTTTAGAAATCAAAATATGGATAACCTCAGTACAAAAACATTCGAAAAACAATTTGTTTCTGCCTTTGATGGCGACCAAACTGGAGACCTGATGCCCAGGCAGACTCCGGGTGTTATGTACAGCAAGGCGATTCCGACACCAGTTAAACAGCCGGAACTGCTGGCATGGTCTGAAGATCTGGCTACGGAACTGGGAATAGCGCCCCCTAACAAGGCAGACGTTGACATAATGGGCGGCAACCTGGTTACCGCTTCAATGTACCCATATGCGGCTTGTTACGCAGGACACCAGTTTGGTAACTGGGCAGGGCAGTTGGGTGATGGCAGGGCAATTACCCTTGGCGAATGGCCCGCCCCTACTGAAAACACTTTTGAACTGCAATTGAAAGGTGCAGGGCCTACTGCTTATTCACGCAGGGCGGATGGCCGTGCTGTCCTCCGTTCTTCAGTTCGCGAATATCTGATGAGTGAGGCCATGCATTATCTCGGGGTTCCGACAACCAGGGCACTGGGTCTTGTAGCGACAGGCGACCAGGTATTACGGGATATGTTTTATGATGGCAGGCCCGCCTATGAGCCCGGAGCTATTGTAATGCGTGTTGCGCCTAGTTTTCTGCGTTTTGGTAACTTTGAAATGCTGGCCGCAAGACAGGAAACGGAACATCTGCGAAAACTTACCGACTGGACTATTGAAAAGTTCTTTCCCCATATCAATGGCGATAACAGGACTCTCTTATGGTTTAAAGAAGTAGTGGAAAGAACTGCGACCATGATTGTAGAATGGCTTAGGGTGGGATTTGTTCACGGTGTGATGAATACCGACAACATGTCTGTACTTGGTTTGACAATAGACTATGGACCTTTTTCATTTCTCGACAACTACGATCCGAATTTTACACCTAATACAACCGACCTGCCGGGAAGAAGATATGCTTTTGGCCGTCAACATACAATAGCTTATTGGAACCTGGGCTGTCTGGCTAGCGCAATAGCGCCGATGTTTGATTCTACTGACGAACTGGTAGCGGTTCTGGAGGGCTATCAAACGGTGTACCTGGAAAAATATTTTGCAATGATGGCTGGAAAACTTGGCCTGGATGGATTAAAGGAGGATGACCAGCAACTTATTGACGACCTTGAAGAAATCCTGGACCTGATTAAGCCTGACATGACTATCTTCTACCAGCTACTGATTACTTTACATGAGGATACCACTACGACAGAGCAGGTAGCGGAACATTTTAAGCCGGCGTTTTATCATCCGCCACATTATTCGCTATTAGAGAAATTAGCACACTTTAGCAATTCCTATCTGGAACGCCTCAAAAACAACAGGATCAGTAAAGAGGAATCGCAAGCTATGATGAAAGCGAACAATCCAAGATTTATTTTGAGGAATTACCTGCTTCATCAAGCCATACAGGAGATGGAGAAGGGAGAAAACGAACTATTTTCAAAACTTAAGGAAGCCATAAAAGACCCTTACTCGAAGGGTCACGATGAATTTTTTAAACTGAGACCTGAATGGGCAAATGAGCAACCAGGCAGTTCTACATTATCCTGCAGTTCTTAATGTATTTTTCTTACAATTGATTCTGATTAGTGGCGCCATTTTCGGCATCACTTAGATTCTGTAACGTTGTATGCGCAATTTCGGTTAATGCCTCGTTGGTGAAAAAACCTTGGTGGGCAGTAATTAGCACGTTGGGAAAGCTCATCAGCCGGAGGATTTGTTCGTCGGCTATCAGGCTCTCGGACAGATCCCTGAAAAACAACTTATCTTCCTGTTCATATACATCAATCCCAAGATAACCAAGTTTTCCATGTTTGAGGGCTTCAATGGCGTCACTGCTGTTGAGGATAGCACCCCTGCTGGTATTGATTAGCATCACACCGTCTTTCATTTTAACAAAACTTTCCTTGTCTACCAGATGGCGCGTAAATTCGTTTAACGGACAATGGATAGAAATAAGGTCAGCGCCAGAAATTAATGTATCATAGTCTGTAAGCTGTATATAGGAAGGTACTTTCGTAACCACTGGATCGTACGCCATCACCTCTGTTCCGAAACCCTGCATAATTCTTGCAAAAGCGAGACCAATTTGCCCGAGGCCGATTACACCGACCTTCTTCCCATGGAGGTTAAATCCAATTAATCTTTCTAAAGAAAAATTACCTTCCCTGATCCGGTTATATGCTTTATGCGTCTTGCGGTTCAATGTCAGGATCATAGCTACTGCATGTTCTGCAACGGCTTCAGGAGAATATGAAGGAACCCTGAATACATTAATATTTAGCCGTTTTGCAGCACTGAGGTTTACCTGGTTAAAACCTGCACACCGTAAGACCAACGTATGTACACCAGATGCGGCCAAAACAGTCAACGTTTCTTCATCTACTATATCGTTCACAAACACGCAAACGGCATTGCAATCTGCAGCGAGCACAGCAGTTTTGGCATTGAGGCCTGGTTCAAGATAGACCAGCTCATGACCGAAACCGGAATTCACTTCATTAAAAAATTGCGTATCGTAAGACTGAGTACTGAAAATGGCTACCTTCATGAATTATGTTTGGTTAAAGATAGCGTTTTAACCCCAATTCATTTTGTTCGGTATCAGCAATAAACATGATTTTAATCACTTGAACACTGTCAGATCCGCAAGGCAACTAAATTAGTTCATCTTTAATTTCTTCTGGATGTCTGTTACATACCCCTTAAACTTTTTATCTGTATCAATAAGGTCTTCGACAGTCTGGCAGGCATAGATAACAGTGGAGTGATCGCGTCCGCCATAAAAAGCGCCGATGCTTTTTAATGAAGATTTGGTAAGGCTTTTGGACAGGTACATTGAAATTTGCCTTGCCTGAACAATTTCACGTTTCCGGGTTGGTGATTTCACCATATCTACCGGTACCTCAAAATATTCACATACCAGTTTCTGGATGTAATCCATTGATATTTCTTTGGTGGTATTTTTAATAAAATTCTTCAACATAGACTTGGCAAGAGAAATGTCGATGTCTTTTTTATTTAATGTAGATTGAGCAAGCAGTGAAACCATTGCCCCCTCAAGTTCACGAATGTTATTATCGATATTATTGGCAACGTATTCAACTACCTCTGCAGGTAGCTCTATACCGTCAGCATACATTTTCTTTTTTAGGATAGCAATTCTTGTTTCCAGGTCCGGAACCTGCAGATCAGCAGATAAGCCCCATTTAAAACGGCTTAACAATCGCTCTTCTAACCCAGACAGGTCTTTTGGGGCCTTATCAGAAGTAATGATGATCTGTTTACCAGACTGGTGTAAATGATTAAAGATATGGAAGAAGATATCCTGTGTCTTCTCTTTGCCGGCAAAATTGTGGACATCGTCCATGATGATCACATCCATTGCCTGGTAAAAGTTCACAAAATCATTGATGGTATTGTTTTTTAACGATTCTACAAACTGCTGGCAGAATTTCTCACAGGATACATAAATGACCAGTTTATCTGGCAACGTACGCCTGATTTCATTACCTATGGCCTGAACAAGGTGGGTTTTACCCAGCCCTACAGCACCGTAAATCATAAGTGGATTGAATGATGTTGCACCTGGTTTGGCGGCCACTGCAAAACCTGCAGAACGGGCAAGACGGTTACTATCGCCTTCTACATAACTTTCAAAAGTATAATTGGAGTTGAGCTGAGGATCTACATTCAGCTTTTTCAAGCCCGGAATGATGAAAGGGTTTTTAATATCCTTATTGATTGAAACCGGTACAGGCATAGATTGCACTTTTGAGGCTGCACCATTTCCATTTGAAGGCATACTGGTTGTGTATGGAGATCCGCTGTTTGATGATTTATCTACCACAATATTGTATTCAAGACGGCCGTCTTCGCCGAGCTGTTGTTTAACAGTCTTACGAAGCAGCCCTACATAATGCTCTTCCAGCCATTCATAAAAAAATAAACTTGGCACTTGTACGGTTAATATGCTGCCTTCCAGTTTTAAAGCGGATATCGGTTCGAACCAGGTTTTAAAGCTCTGGACCGGAATGTTATCCTTAATAATCTGAAGACAGTTATTCCATACTTCGGTACAAGTTTTTTGCATATTTCTTTTATAAACTATCAGGTTTTCGACATCATTTACGGCTAAATATTCTACCGTTTTGGGAGGGCGAAGATCCAAAAAATTACCAACAAAAAAACATAAAATTTCATCTATTTCGTAAGTAGCTAAAAGGCAAACGCATACGATAAAAAAAATGATTTTATTTGTTGATAACTTATCAACATTCAAAAAACAGTGTGCATAACTATGTTATCACACATAAAACCTCCCTGTAGTTATCCTAAACAACAGGGAGGTATACTGATACACAAATAGCTATATTATTTCCAGCTCCACTTCAACGTTTCCCCGTGTAGCGTTAGAATATGGGCAAACCTGATGAGCTTTTTCAACCAGCGATTGGGCAACTTCTGGGCTAACACCCGGGATTGAAACAGCTAATTTAACGGCCAGCCCAAATCCGCCACTTGTATTTTTACCTATGCTTACCTTGGCAGTAACCTTGGTCTCACCTGCTTCTGCTTTTTCGGTACGAATGACAAGGCTCAGGGCACTATCAAAACATGCAGCATAACCTGCAGCAAACAATTGCTCGGGATTGCTATATGCACCGCCTCCGCCCCCAAGTTCTTTTGGTGTTCTTACTTCCAGATCCAGCACACCATCAGATGATTTCACATTTCCATTTCTTCCACCTGTTGCGGTTGCTTCTGCTGTATATAATTTTTCTATCTTATCCATTCCCTTTAAACGCCAAAACAACAAATATGTTTGTTGTCTTGAGCAAGGCTGAAGAATAAAAAAATGAAAACTATTTCCGTCACGCGCCGTTATAGATGGTATAAATTTAAATTAAATACCATTTACCTATGGAAACCAATAAAGAAATAATCAGTGATTTAAAAGACCTCTTATCAATTGTAAATGACGGTAAAGAAGGATACGAGTCGTCGGCCGAAGCCACAGAAAATATTGAATTGCAGGGTGTATTTTTAAAATACGCGGCGCAACGTGCTGCTTATGCAGAAGAATTGAGGGCACATATAAAAGTTCATGGTGCTGATGCCGAAAATGAAAGCGGAGGAGTTTTGGGCGCTTTGCACCGAACCTGGATAGATATTAAGCAAGCCTTAAGCAGTAAAGAAGATCAGGCTATACTCGAAGCAATTGTAACCGGCGAAAAAGCTGCTATCGAAAAATATGATACCTATATCAATGATTACATTGATCACGCAGATCATATTGAGTTATTAAAAAAACAAAGGGATGGTGTGCTTGAAGCATTGAAGGAAGTAGAAACACTTGCTACAACACGCAGCATTTAACCCAGAACTACATTTAACATGGAATTGGCGTAAAACCATCATCAATTTCCGGTTAATTAAAAAGGTGCAGCATATACGATGCTGCACCTTTTTAATATATCGAAGCACTAACTGGTTTATACTAGTCCTGGTACTTCTACCATTTCATCAACTTCGGCTTCGTAGTCTACACCAGCTACATCAAAACCGAACAAGTTAAGGAAGTCTTTCTTATATCCAGGAAGGTCACCAATTTCAGGAAGGGACTCTGTAGTAGCTTTCGGCCACAACTCAGCTACCTGTGCCTGAACATCTTCACGCATCTCCCAATCGTCAACACGGATCCTGCCTTTTTCATCGGTAGCAATTTCTGCGCCGCTGTATAAACGCTGCTGGAATAAACGCTGCATTTGCTCAACACAACCTTCGTGTATATTTTCTGCCTTCATCACTTTATATAACAATGAAATATAAAGCGGGATTACAGGAATTGCAGAACTCGCCTGCGTTACTAACGCTTTGTTTACAGACACGTAGGCTTTTCCACCCAGGTCTTTAAGGCTATCAGTAATGGTAAATGCGGTAGCTTCCAGATTATCTTTTGCGCGACCAATAGTACCTTTGCGGTATACTGCTTCTGTTAGGGATGGGCCTATATAAGAATACGCAACAGTAGTTGCACCCTCTGCCAGCAAACCAGCAGCTTTCAGATCTTCGATCCAGAAGCCCCAGTCTTCTCCACCCATTACTGCAACCGTATTTTCAATTTCTTCTTCATTTGCAGGCTGTATAGAAATATCAGACACTACACCAGTATGAAAATCTACTGTTTTATTGGTAAACACTTGTCCGATTGGCTTTAATACGGAGTTGTGTACTACTCCTGTTTTAGGATGAACCCTTTTCGGAGAAGCAAGACTATAGATTACCAGATCTATCTGACCGAGGTCGGCCTTGATCAGATCAATTGTTTTTTGTTTGATTTCGTCAGAAAAAGCGTCTCCATTAATGCTTTTAGCATATAATCCGGCTTCATGGGCTTTGGTCTCAAAAGCGGCGGTGTTATACCATCCTGGCGAGGCAGTTTTACCCGGAGCAGGTGGTTTTTCAAAATACACACCTATTGTAGATGCCTCAGATCCAAAAGCGCTTGCAATTCTTGATGACAGTCCGAATCCGGTAGACGCGCCGATTACAAGTACGCGTTTAGGGCCAGCAATAGCTCCTTTTGACTTCACGTAGTTGATTTGATTGACAATGTTTTGCTCACATCCTTTTGGATGGGCAGTCAGGCAGATAAACCCACGTATTCTTGGTGCAATAATCATATTATATTCTTTAAAGAGGGCCTAAAATAAGTATTTCTTTTTTATTTATCGTCTTTTGGGATTTCTTTCAGTACTGCTGTAAGGTACGCCCAGAACTTTTGTACGGAGGAAACCTGCACACATTCGTCCGGAGAATGCGCCCCTCTGATGGTGGGACCAAAAGAAATCATATCCATTCCCGGAAAATGGGAACCCAGGATACCGCATTCCAGCCCTGCGTGACAGGCCTCAACTTTAGGCGCCTGATTAAAAGTTTGCTGATAAAGGTTTACCATCAGCTTTAAAACAGCAGAATCCGGATTAGGTTTCCAACCTGGGTAATCGCCACCTTGCTGCACTTCACAGCCAATGTTTTCAAATGTGGCAATAACTGCATTTGATACATCTGCCTTTGTACTTTCTACACTACTGCGTTGCAGGGATTGGGTAATGAATTCACCATCCTTTATTATCACCCTGGCCAGATTGGTAGAAGCTTCCACCAGGTCAGCAATATCAGGGCTCATCCGGAAGACACCGTTGGGAACAGCATAAAGGGCATTCACAATTTTTCTGAAATCTGCAAAAGTCATTACCCTGGCCGGCAGTTCAGTTTCGTTGATGGTAACCGCAAGAGCTGGCTCGACTACCTTGTATTCTTCTGCAAGTAATTCCGTTAGTTGTTTCAATAAAAGTATAAACAGTTCTTTTTGTCCGTATGGAACTACGACCACTGCTGTAGACTCACGGGGGATGGCATTTCTCAGGCTACCACCATCTAAACTATGCAGTTGTATATTGACAGTTTGGAGAAGTGAATAAAATAACCTGTTCATCAATTTATTAGCATTGGCCCTGCCTTTATGGATATCCATACCTGAATGACCGCCCAACAGACCTTTCACCTGTACAATAAATGCGGTGCTTTGCCCGTGTGTAGCCTCTTGTTGGTAATTGTACCTGGTATTGGTATCTATTCCTCCGGCGCAGCCAATCGTTAATTCATCATCTTCTTCTGTATCCAGATTGAGCAGGATAGTGCCGCTGAAGTTTACCGGGTCCAATTCCTTGGCGCCAGTCATTCCTGTTTCTTCATCAATCGTAAACATCGCTTCCAGGGCAGGATGTGAAATATCAGATGAACTGAGTAATGCCATGATAGCAGCTACCCCGATACCGTTATCTGCACCTAATGTTGTTCCCTCTGCCTTGACCCAATCGCCCTCGGTATACATACGGATACCTTGTTGTTCAAAATCAAAAACCGTATCGCTGTTTTTTTGGTGTACCATGTCCAGATGCGACTGTAAAACAACGGTTTTACGGTTCTCCATTCCAACTGTAGCAGGTTTTTTGATAACCACATTCCCAGCCGCGTCCTGTAAAGTTGCCAGCCCCAATGCGCGGCCAAAATCCAGCATAAAAGCAATTACCCGTTCTTCTTTTTTTGAGGCCCGGGGAATGGCATTCAGCTGTACAAAACTTTGCCAGAGCGCAAGTGGTTCTAAATTGTTGACTTCCATTAAATAAAATTAATAAGCAGCCAAATTAAGGATTATGGATTAAATCTTAGCAATTGTTTTACCCAGGTACCAGAAGAAGTAGCTGAAAAAAGGCGCTGCAATTACATCAGCTGTATAATGCACATGCTGTATGAGCAGCAGTAAAGCCAGTACGGCAGTTCCACAGAACACCCCTATTTTTTCTTTCTTATTCTCGAGGCAAAGGCCTACCAGACATAAAGTGGCCGTATGCCCTGAGAAAAATAAATCCTTTGTAATCAAGTTTGAACCATAAAAGATAATCGAAAACGGATCAGACATGTGCACCAGTCCCACTGGGGCTTCTAAAGGGATAAGTGAAATAGTAAGCATCCTGAAAATACATAAGAATACATATCCCCAAAGTGCAGTGATACAAAGCACGGTATTGTTTCTCATCCTCCAGAAGAATAAACCGGATGCAGGATAGAGGATTAAAAAGATATACAAAGAGACATCCCGTGCGGGAAGCTTTTGCAAAACCCAGTCATGAATAAGTACGCCGTTTCTGGTTTGGATAAATGTAAAAAAGTCCTGCAAATAAAATACAATTAATCCCATAAGGAACACTCCCAGAAGGAGTTTCACCCGAAAGGCCGGATAATCCCAGGCAAAACGCCAGGTTAACTGTTTAGCACGCATTTATGTTGGTTAGCTTGTTTAGCCCGCAAATATAATATTACATTATTTCGTAGCGCAATTTTAAGAATTAAATTGTGATTAAAATTTCTTTTGACTACCCCTCTGCGGGACAAAAATTTTACAGGGCATGGAAATTCCTTATATTGAGCACAATGAAACCGAAGCCATCCAACCTATACCTAACGATTAAACCAACGCTTGCATTATTGGCCATTTGCGCTGCGATAATTGCAGGGTGCCAGCACAAGGAAGAGAAAAAAGTTGAGCGGGATATTACTATCACCCCTGCGAATGCGGTAACCAGATTGATGGTTGACAGTTTACAAATGGAAAACTATATCAGCACGCAGCAGCTTGAAGACAGCGCAGCCAACCGCTTGAGAAACTTTTATAACAGCAGGAATTTTCAGTTCGCCTGGGTAGCAGAAAACGGACTTGCTGAACAAGCAAAGGTGTTTTATGAACTGGATAAAAGTTACGTTTCTTCATCGCGCGACAGTACGAATGCTGACCAGGCACTGCACCGGCAGCTCGGAGACCTGCTTAGTAAAGATACAGTCATCAGGACAGTAAGCCCTGCTCTGGTAGATCTTGAACTTTCGCTTACCCAGCATTTCTTCAATTTTGTTAGTTATGCCTATGCAGGAAAACTCGACCCTGCCGCGCTTCAATGGTATATACCCCGAAAAAAACTAGATGCCGTTGCATTACTTGATTCTCTGGTGGCAAAAAAAGGTGAAGGCATAGAAAACTGGGAGCCTGTAAACCGGTATTATAAAACACTCCACAAAGAACTGGTACGATGGTATGCGATCCAGCAGAAGGATAAATGGGAACCCATCATTCCTGAAAAAAGCAGGAAACTACGCGCAGGAGATACCGGTATGGTGATTATCAAAATAAAACAGCGCCTGATAAATTTTGGCGACCTTGACCCGCAAGACACTACACCGGTATTTAATGCCACACTTACCGCTGCTATAAAAAAAGCACAGCAGCAATTTGGCCTGGGCCAAAGCGGTATTGCCGACAAAAACCTGATTGCCGCTTTAAATATACCAATAGAATCACGCATCCAGCAAATGCTGATCAACCTGGAAAGGATGAAGTGGACACCTACAATCCCAGACAGCAGATTAATACTGGTGAATATTCCCGAGTACAAACTGCATGTGTTTGAAGGGGGAAAAGAAGTATTACATATGGGTATCGTGGTAGGAAAAGCCGCAAGTAAAACGGTAATATTTAGTAACCAATTGAAAAATATCGTTTTCAGCCCCTACTGGAATATCCCGCCAAGCATTGTACGTGCTGAAATATTACCGGCTATGCGTAACAACAGAAACTACCTGGCCCAAAAGAATATGGAACAATATGGAAAAAGTGAAGGGCTTCCGTTGATCCGTCAAAAACCGGGAAATACCAACTCATTAGGGAGGGTAAAATTCCTGTTTCCGAACAGCTATAACATTTACCTTCATGATACGCCTGCAAAAGCTTTGTTTGCAGAAGAAAAGCGAGCTTTTAGTCATGGTTGCATCCGACTGGCACAACCAAAAAAGCTGGCCCAATATCTTTTGGCAGACCGCAAGGAATGGAGCGATGCCGCAATTGATAAAGCAATGAATTCCAAAAGCGAAATCTGGGTAAACATGAAACAGCCGGTGCCAGTGTTTATCACCTACTTTACTTCATGGGTAGATAAAGATGGCTTGCTGAATTTCCGCGATGACCTTTATGGACATGACCAGGTAATGGCAGGAAAAATGTTTGAAACCGCGGAAATAAAAAAATAATAAACATTTTAAGATGTAGCGGGTTATAGGTTGACATTTATAGATAAACAACTAAAAATCACTACCTATGGCAACTACAGCAAAAACACCAGCAAAAACCACAACGAAAAAATCAGCTCCTAAAAAAACGACCGGAAATACCGGAAAAATGGAGAATTCTGAATTCCACGAGTTTTTTGTAGATGAACTGAAAGATATTTATTGGGCAGAAAAACATCTGGCCAAAGCACTTCCAAAAATGAAGAAGGCCGCGACGAGTCCTGAGCTTGCTGCTGCATTTGATAAACATACACAGGAAACCCAAATACACATTACCACTTTGGAAGATGTATTTGCCTTGCTTGATGAAAAACCAGCAGCAAAAAAATGCGATGCAATGGCTGGCCTGTTGGAAGAAGCAGATGGTATCATTTCAGACACTGAAAAAGGTACGCTGATCAGGGATGCAGGATTAATTCTTGCCGCCCAAAAAGTAGAGCACTATGAAATCGCCACTTATGGTACCTTGAAAACATTTGCAGAAAACATGGGACATACTGAAGTCGCAGATTTACTGGCACAAACGTTAGAAAATGAAAAAGCTACCGATGTAGCCCTGACGGAAATTGCTGAAAGCTTTGTAAACGAACAAGCCGCTTCAGAATAAACAAATGATGCAGCGATCATAAAAAAACCGGGAAATCCCGGTTTTTTTATGTCTGTTTATTTCCTGCTATCAGGATCGGGATAATTACGGCGGCTGTTAACTTTAATATCCTGAAGATCTTCTGCAGCATCAATAGAGTGCGACTTATGGATGTCATCATCTTCTTCTGAAATATCGGATAAACGCTGGTAATACTTTCGCAATACATCAAGTTCGGCCTCAGTTAAATCTTCAATATCAACCATCCTGTTGCTTGCGTGCCTGCTTGCGGCAATAAGTTCGTTAAGTTTAAGTTGTATTGCCTTTGAATCTTTATTCTGCGATTTCTGGATTAAAAATACCATCAGAAAGGTGATGATAGTGGTACCTGTGTTGATCACCAGCTGCCAGGTATCTGAATATTTAAATATCGGCCCGCTGATACCCCATATGACAATTACCGCAAAGGCAATTCCAAATGCCGGCGAACTGCCTGTCCAGCAAGTAATGTTTGTGGCCATTTTTTCAAAAAATGAATCTTTTTGTTTTTCCATAAATTAGGTAGTATTGATGTATCAGACAACAACCACAGGCGCTTTGTGTTTGTAAGAAGATTGATATAACTTATTATTACGCATAGATTTTTAAAATTCCGGTAAAAGGCTTTATGTTTATAGCAGAATACATAGCCCATGAGCAATACTGTAAGAAATACATCTATTTTATTACTTGTACTGGCAAATACAGGATGTGATCAGATTACCAAACATGCGGCAAGGCGCCATATAGGTTATTTTGAAACCATTGATGTCATTGGAAAACATCTTGTGCTTACCAAAATAGAAAATTCGGGTGCATTTTTAAGCGCTGGAGATTCCTTGGGCGATTCAGTAAAGTTCGTTTTCCTTTCGCTTGTACCTTTAATTGCACTCCTTTATGGCATCTACTATTTATTGACACATGAGAACCTACCCCGCTTACTGGTTACAGGGATTTGTTTTGTTATAGGTGGCGGACTTGGCAATCTTTATGACAGGTTTAGGTATGGTTCTGTAACTGACTTTGTACACATAGACTTTTATCCTGTTAAAACCGGAATTTTTAATCTTGCTGATGTATCTATTATGGTCGGAATGATATTAATCATCATCAATTTATATTTCAAAAGAATTAGGGTGATATCAACAGAAGACGAACAGGCGGAACCCAATAACTAAAATTTCTATATGATGAAATCAATTGTTCTCACAATTTTTGGCTGCTGCTTAGTATTGCTGGTCAGTGCACAGACCTATTATGTTCAGTTATCAACAGCAAAAGGAAATATCACGCTAATGTTATATGATGAAACCCCCAAACACCGGGATAACTTTTTGAAAGCCATAAAAACGGGCTTATTCAAAGACAATTCATTTAACCGTGTGATCAGGGATTTTGTAAGTCAGGCGGGGGAACTGGATGAAACGATACTTGACCGAGAAAAGCTCCATCCCGGAAAGCCGCTGCAGCGGATAAGTGCAGAGATCAAACCTAACCTTTACCATCAAAAAGGAGCCCTCGGTGCGGGACGAAATGATAACCCGGAAAAAAGCTCGTACTTCAACCAATTTTATCTGGTGGAGGGCAAAAAACAAACAGATGCCGATTTAGACAAAATAGAACTTAAAAAAGGACTCCGGTTCTCTTCCAAACAACGGGAGGCTTATAAAACAATTGGCGGCACACCAAAACTGGATGGGGACTATACCATTTTTGGCGAGATAGTTGGCGGCCTGGATGTTGCAGAGGCGATAAATAAGGTGCCAACAAATTCCAATGATTTGCCCATAAGTCCGATAAGGTTTAGCATCCGCATACTGACAAAAAAGGAAATAAGCCTGAAACAATTTTAAGTCTGTTAGGTTATAACTATAACCAAAATACAATTGATTATGGCAGATTTGAACGTACAACCTAAAAGCGCAAACCTCTGGTGGCTTTGGGTAATTATCCTTTTGATTGGTGCCGGAATTATTTATTTCGCAATACATAAGGACGACCATAAAACTTCCGATAAAATTGTAACGGACACCACGACAGTAAAACCTTAAAACTATTTTATGGCAATTGAGAATAATAATGAAAACCGGCGTCTGGAAGAGCTGAGCAAAAGTGATTATGAAATTGCAGAAGGCGAGCCTGACATAAAAGAATGGGACATACAAGACAATCTGGGTGCACGCATTGGGAGTGTACATGATTTGTTATTTAACCCTTCAACCCGTAAAGTGAGATATTTGATTGCAGATCTTGAGGCTAGGGTTTTTGGTGTGGAGAACAGACAGGTATTGATCCCGATTGGCTTGGCTGAGCTTCATCTCACCAAGGATGAAGTATTTTTGCCTGCAGTTACGATTGCACAACTGGCCGCAGCACCTGATTATATCAGGGAGACCTTTAAAACGGAGGATGAAGTTGCAGTAAGGAATGCTTTTATTGATGATATTGATATCCAGCAAAGCTGGGATGAACAGACGTTTTATGAGCATGACCATTACAACGAGCGCAATTTTTATGGCAGGCGCTTCTCCAATAAAAACGGAGAATAAAAAAATAAATGAATAATGATACAATAAACTCTAAATATAGGCGTCTATATATCTGAGAGCGTTAATTTAGATAGCGGGGATAAGTCGGAGGATTTATCCCCGCTTCTTTTTATATCGCTTTTTTAGAATATTTATTCGGCATGGCAACATCAAACATGAGAAAATTATAATGATGGTGGCCCTGAAAGGGCCTGGCCGCGGGGGGATTGGGGTTTCAATGAATTGATTCAGTTTGGGGCTGAATGCTGGCTTTAAGAAAGTATAGCGGATATGATTTATTAACCAACCTAATCACAATACCCGCTATACTGCCCACCGGTTAGTCCGGCGGTTCCTTAATACATTTGTTTGTATGAATAAGTAACACCTGCATATTGATAAGAATAATACATGCCCTTTATCATACAGTGTAAAAAATCGATTAATCTCCTATAAGGAGTAAAAAAAAGACACAAAACCCTAAAACCACTCGCTGAGCTGGCTTTCCTGAGACGAGGAAGGGATGTCTTGATCAGGAACTGGTACAGACACGACAAAACTTGTACCCACTCCTATCTTACTGGTGAAACTAATACTTCCGTTTTGGAGTTCAGTAAATTCTTTACATAGTATCAAGCCCAAACCTACTCCTTTTTCATTATTGGTACCGAATGTGGATTTAGCCTTTAAAGAGAATACATGTTTTTGATCTGCCTCTTCTATTCCTCTACCAGAATCGGTTATGCTGATTTTGCAGTCGCCCTCCACAACCGCGATCAGCTGGATATTTCCTCCCGCATCGGTAAACTTAATAGCATTACTAATCAGGTTGCGTATCACCAGCAGCAGCATATTAGGATCGGCCTTAACGAAAATATTATCATTGATATGATAGGTAAGGTGAATCCCTTTTTCCTGTGCCATACTCACCTCTACTTTTAACATATCTTGTAATGTTTTTAGCAGATAGAGATGCTGAATATTGACCCTAACCCCTTCCAACTGCGATTTGGACCAGGATAAAAGGTTAGCCATCATGTTTGAAGTATTTTTTGTCAGTGACAGCAACTTCAGTTCAATTTCTTTCTTTTCTTCTTCTTTTAAGGGATAGGCCGTCAACAGCTCGAGATAACTCTGGATAGAGGCAAGGGGGCTTCTCAGGTCATGCGCAACTATAGAAAAAAGTTTGTTCTTTTCCCCATTCAACAATTCCAGCTGAATGTTTTTCAGTTCAATATCCAGTGCTTTATCTACGGCCGACTTTTTTTCCATTTCATAATTTGACCGTAAATACCTCAATGAAAAAAAAAGTGTAACAATCACTACCACATATGCCGATATGCCATCAGTAAACCTGCTTAGTACAGTAGGATAGGTGGCTGGCACCGTTTTGGGATATAAATATTGTATGCTCATTATGGCGGTCACGCAAACTACATTTATAAATAACCATATCCATTGCTGGTTTTTTGGTGCGGTTGAACACAACAGATAAAAAAACAGGGCATACAAGATCAATATAGGCCCATCTATTCCCGAATTCAGAAAAAACACGCTTACAAAAAACACGTTTCCCAGTATTCCAAAACCAATAACACTAACTGTAAACCTCTTTTTAACCCTCGAAAGGTAATACAACGCCCCAAAACCCGTTAGCCCGATCAGGCTAATCAGGGCTACCCATGGAAGTCCTACAAAATAATTGAATGGAACATTATAACCCAATGCAATAAAGGCAACCATATAAATAGAATGATATATCCTGGCTTCCAAAGTAAATTCTGCAGGATTCCCGGTGAGCGTGACCTGAAGATCTTTGAGTTTGGATGAGAGTTGCATGAGACTGACTATTGAACAAATATAACATTATACCAAACAATATGAAGATTCCACCTGATTTTTGCGTGTTAACACATATAATTGACTCATATGGTTTAATATTTTTTGAGTTTAGATGAAATTTTTAAAGAAAATCTCTATTTTTGGGCAGGAAATGGTGTCTTCCCTTAAAAAAACCGCATTGCTGATGACGCCTGCAATTACCCGCACAACCTGTTGTGCTTAATATTTTGTAGGTGAAAAAAATTGAGCAGTACCTTATCCTGAAACAAATGATCCGATGGATCATTCTCGTATTTCCAACCGCTGTTTTAAGTGGTAGTGTTATAGCCTTCTTCCTTTGGTTACTTAACGTGGCCATCCATTTCAGGTTTCAGCATCAATGGCTGCTTTTTTTGCTCCCTGTGGCAGGAATTGCAATCTACGGATGCTATCAGCTATTGGGAAAAAACTCAGAAAAGGGGAACAATCTAATTATTGATGAGATTAACCAACCAGCGGCAGGCGTTCCAAAAAGAATGGCTCCACTTATTTTGTTCAGTACAGTAGTTACACATCTTTTTGGCGGTTCGGCCGGCCGTGAAGGAACCGCAGTACAAATAGGAGGAAGCATTGCGGCAATGTTTGGCAAATGGTTTAAATTAAATGAAAACGATACGCGTACCTTGCTTACTGCAGGCATTGCAGCTGGTTTTGGAGCTGTTTTTGGCACACCTGTTACAGGTGCAATATTCGCCATAGAAGTGCTTACCATCGGGCGCATAAAGTACAATGCCTTTTTCCCCGCATTGGCGGCAAGTATAATTGCAGATGTAACTGTATCTGCGTGGGGTATTCATCACACCACTTATACAATTGAAGCCGTGGTAAAAAGTACCTGGCTAATGTCTGCATATTTCTCAATAAACATACTCCTGCTGTTAAAAGTATTGATTGCAGCTATTGTATTTGGCCTGGCCAGTTACCTGTTCTCGGTGATGGTTCACGAAATTAAAGCGGTGTTGCAAACTTACTTCAAAACCAAATGGGTGATCCCGGTTGTTGGAGGGGTAATCATTATCCTGCTGACAATTGTAAATGGCAAACAGGATTATCTTAGTCTTGGTATAGATGGTCAATATCCAGGGGCAATTACCATCCCTTCAGCTTTTCATACCGGCGGGGCGGATGCATGGAGCTGGCTGTGGAAAACCTTATATACCACTATTACCCTCGCTTCGGGCTTTAAAGGTGGTGAAGTAACCCCACTTTTTTATATAGGGGCTACCTTGGGCAATACGCTTTCGCAAATACTGGATGCTCCAGTTAGTCTATTTGCCGCGCTTGGATTTATCGCCGTGTTTGCAGGGGCTACCAACACTCCCCTCGCCTGCACTTTTATGGGAGTTGAGTTATTCGGCGGACAATATGTACTCTTATTTGCTGCCGCCTGTTTTACTGCCTATTTATTTAGCGGAAATACCGGTATATATTCTGCACAAACCATCACGGCATCGAAGTTTGATGATGAAGTATATGGCGCAGAAACCTCCCTTAAAGAATCAAGTCTTAGAAGAGGTTACCTGCATACCAAAATCAGTAAATATAACTTCAGGACTAAATCCTGAAGTTCATAGATATATATGGATACCAGCCTTCCGTAGAATGGCCTGCCATCGCCTGTATAATAGTTAAACCTGCAGGAGAGAAATAAATGCCTGCCCCAGTTCCCTGATGCCACTTATCAGATTTTTCGCCCTTTTCCCAAACGCGGCCGGCATCATAAAAACCTGATAGGCCTAGTTGTCCAGGTAATATGTAACTGGCGATATTAAATAATTTGACCCTGGCTTGCAGGTTGTTGAACACCATATGCTGCCCGGCAAAACGATTCTGCAGATAGCCCAGTAAATTTCCCTGCCCTCCCAGGAACATAGACTGATAGAATGCTGCATGTCCTGCAGTGATTCCTCCGCCAATACGATCGGAAAGTACAATGGATCCTGATGAATTTAGTTTCTGATAATAGGTAAATTCTGGTCTGATCTGCATGAATGACCTTGAATAATGGTTCAAACCAGTATAGCCCTGCACTGTAACGTTAAAATAATAACCTGATGAAGGAAGAATATTATTGTTCCTATGGTTACTGTTGAAATTTAGGATAACACCCACATGCGCTTTGTCCCTGTTCACCGTAAGACTATCATAAGAATTGATAAGTGAGCTTTGGGTAATGAGCCTGCCGTCATTATCGTCAAAATTTAAATGATAGAACTGGATGGACGGACCAGCACTAAAAGTAGATCCCTGTCCCGTATGCCAGCGTAAAGCGGGGTCCACCTGATAAGTATCAAACCTGGTCCGGTAAAACCTGCGGTAATCACCAATTTTATTCAGTGGGGTTTCATTGCCCCTGCCAAAGAAGTTCATGGTATTATCAGGAGCTTGCATAAAAGCCTGAAGGGTAATATCAGCATTACCAACGGCTTGAATCCATTCCCCGTTATATTTAATACGGAAGGCATCTGTTGCAAAAGAATGGGTTACCATCAGCTGCTGCATACTGGAATAGGGCAGCTTCCTGAACCCGTCCTTTTTAAAAAACCTGAAACCAAGGCCTAATAAAAACCCGTCGTCGCGGTTAAGGGCAGCAGTAGCTAGCGGCACCCATACATTATATAAATTGGTAGGGAGAAATCTCGTATTGAGGGTATCGTAAGACAAGTGTTTTTGCATCCTGTTCTGGTTGCCGGTAAAGCTGATGCTATCTGTTTGGCCGTAAATCTTTACTTTTTTACGCGCGGCCGTAACATCATAGTTTTTAGCTCCATCCTCGCCTATCAGCCTCAGTTTTATTGGTGACGCACTGGTATTGATGCTTACCTGGTCGTTACCATCAGCCATAAAGATCCTTAGTTCTTTGGTAATATCAGGCTGGTAGGTATTATCAGAAAGAAGTTCCTTTGTCTTACCATCTTTATCTAATTTATTAATCTGGACCCTCGTACCGCCATTAGAGCCATCGGAGATGAGGAGTTGTTCATTTTTATCACTGGCACGGATATCTACAATACGATTTATAAACTTATAATATCCGGCCATTGCAGCTGGCATATTGTCGCGCCGCTGTTTAAGGATGTTCAGCAGTTCATTGTGACGGATGCTGTAAATTTCGGCCGGCATCCTCTTTAAACCGGCCTCAAGTACTTCGTCAGTTTCTGACTTTACAAATTCGTTCACTATCTGCATATAATCTGCGTAGCTAAGCTGTGCGTCAGGGAACTGTTTTAAAAACCTGGTTTTAAACAGTGAATATTTAACTCCTTGAAGCGTAGGACCAAAATCGCCCAAAAGCGGATCTATCCATGGTAAAGCCGCGATAGACGGAAAGAGCCCCTCGTTTACATGGAATACCTGGTCGCGGTCGCGCGGTACAGGCTCGTATAATTTTTCCTTACCTTTTTTTGTATCCAGCCAACGCCATTGATCTTCGTGCCGGTCCCAGTCTCCTACTAGCACGTCGAGCAACCTGGCCTTCAAAAACTGTCTGCCATCAACGCGGTTATCATTGTCCTCATTCAATTCTTTGAGCATTTTAACTGTATTGTCCGACTCTCCTCCAGGCTCGCGCTCTTCAAGCAAGACAACCATCCCAGAAAATTCCTTATTGTATTCGCCCAGAATATCATCCGGCGCAACTACTCCAATTACCGGGTTTGTATGGTGTACTTTTGCGGCCTCAGCAAGGGGCGGCATAATTAACGCAGAAAAAGGGTGTTGTCCGCTCATGGCATCGTCTACCCAATCAACAGCGAAGGTACCCTGGAGATTATCGGGTAATAACTTTTCAGGCGTTTTTTCAACACTTCGGAGCACCCACTCTTTGCCCTGTTTATCAGCCAGACGCAATGACTTGGACTGCATACCCCCACCCTCTTTTACTGGCGCCAAACCTCCGTAAACACTTGATATCTTAAGCAGGGGCAAACGAACTGAAGTGGTCCACTCTGTTCTATAATTCTTGCCGAAAAAAAAGTTGTGCAGTCCGCTTTTCCCACCGTAAGATGGATGGACTTTTATTGTAACACTGTCCGGAAAGTTTTGACCAGGCAATGACTTATCTATATGCGAATTTTGCGCCAATGCATATCCTGCAAACGATGTTAGCAGTAACATTAATGGTAGTCTTTTAAGCATGAGGGTTATCTTTTAAATAGTAAACAGCGTAAATTTACAGAAACAACCATACTATTGCTTCTGTATACCTAAAATACATAATATTTAACTTAAAAAATTTGCAGGCGGCCTCCACTGACTCAGGTGCACCAGCAAATTTATATTTGAAAATACGATCATTTGACAACTAATATCTTAAGTTCTGTTATTAAAATAATAAATAAATCCTGCAATAATACTAATATAATTAGTATTATTGCAGGATGATAAAAGTTAGTGATCTGATCTACGGGAACTTCAGCTTGCCAATGATCTTTGATGATTTGATACAGAGCAAGGCTGTGCAGCGGTTGGCAAAAATACATCATAGTGGTGCTATTTTTTTAGTTAATCCTGAGATTTGTCATAGCAGGCTGGAACATTCAATTGGTGTGATGTTGTTGATCAAAACTCTTGGTGGCAATGAGCTGGAACAGATTGCCGGCCTGCTTCATGACATATCCCATACGGCATTTTCCCATGTTGGAGATTATGTAGTAGATAACAAAGATGAAACCTATCACGAGCAATTATTCACCGAAGTGCTTGCTAACTCGGAAATACCTGCCATCCTGGAAAAACACGGATATTCCATAACACAGGTAGTTAATGGCAGGTTTACAATTCTTGAGCAGCCTCTTCCCTATCTGTGTGCAGACCGGCTGGATTATACACTCAGGGATTCTTTACATGCCAAACTGATTACCCGTCAGGAAGCATCGGCATTTGTAAAATCTGTAACAATAGAAGAAAATAAAATAGTAGTAAAAAATAAAGAAAGCGCAATTTGGATAGATCAGCTCTTCGAAAAACTAAACAGGGAATTATTTAATGCTCCGTTGTATGTGTACGCAAACCAGCAGCTTGGGATGCTGATCAGGGAACTGATCACTAAGGGTGAAATTAGTAAAACTGACTTGCTTAAAGATGATACATACCTTTTGAATAAACTGAGAAGTACTTCCTATGGCAATGATGCTGTGAAAGCCATCAAACAAAGAAGGCATTACGCCTCTTTCCTAAAAAAAGGGGCAAGTTTAAAAATCAAAGAACGATTTCTGCAAGCGGGCGTGTCTAATCTGGTGTAACGACATTATAATACTTATCTAAGTTTGGACAGACCATAACTATTTATTAATTTCATATTGTTTAAGCCTATATAAATGAATAAGTCAAACAGAAGAAAATTTATTGGAACAGCTGCCATACTTACCGCCGCTACGACCGCAGCTGCAATGCCCCTCACAAATATGGAACAAAAATATCCTGTAGTACACCATGTATTTTTCTGGTTAAAAAACCCCTCTTCCAAAGAAGACCGTGATAAGCTGATTGCCGGTGTAAAAACATTGTCTAAAATAGAAACCGTACGTGAATTGCGGGTAGGAGTTGTAGCCAGCACAGAAAAACGTGAAGTAGTAGACAATAGCTGGGCTGTATCAGAATTGATTTTCTTTAGTGACGTGGCGGGACAAGCTACTTATCAAACCCACCCTGTACATCTTGAATTTGTAAAGAACTGCAGTCACCTATGGGAAAAGGTAATCGTTTATGACGCAGTAGAAGCCTGATAACTGAATATGTTATATTACTGGCCTATATTGAAAACTTAAGATACTAAAAAGCCGTTTCATTCAACCTAAATTGAATGAAACGGCCCCGGAAAGTTAAAATCCTTACACGAATTTAAGCCATGAGCTTTGTTCTGTGTAGCCATCAACTACCTGTACAGTGTTATCGAATTTAAATGAACAGATCAATGCGGCAACCTCCTGTTGTACCGTAGTAACACAATTTTGTACCAGGTCATTCCTGAAGCCTTTAGCACCAAGATCGAGTACGTAGCTAACACAAATAATCCTTGCCAGTATTTTCCCTAAATCAACCAGCTTACGTTGCGAAAGCACTTGATTGAGAGAAAAGCTCAGTTCATTTTTAAAATGAAGGCAGGCTTCTGAAGTGAGTGCGAACCCTTTGAGGAAATCAAACAATTGTGATTGCTTTTGTTTTTTCATCATTCTGGTAACCATCTCTGCTATTTGTGCATATAACATTTCGTTCGATCCCTCAAAGATCTGGAAAGGACGGCTGTCCATAATACCACGGCCTCCAATATGGCTAAGACGATATCCATTTGCGCCAGAAAGCTGAACCAGCAACTGTGCACATTCCTGCATGAGGTCTGTTACAACAGCTTTCATGGTATTGGCTTCCATGCCTTCTGTTGCCAGATTGAAAGCAATACCACTAATTTCACTGCTTTTGGCACACATTGCCGAACAAATTGTGTAGGCCGACTGCATTCTGGAGATTTGAAATTGTACCTGGTCAATAGCAAGCAGGTTACCTGTTCCAACCATCCTTGACGTACAATGCGAAACTGCTTCGTCAAGCATTCTTTTAATAAAGCCCATACCCATTCCCGGAAATTGCATGCGGCTTCTGTGTAAAATATCAAGCATCATTTTGATACCTGTTGTTTCTGGCTGCAATTTGAAATTTGCAGGAACTTCCAGGTCAAGTTTATTCAGACCATAAGGTATCATGTAAAGTCCTGCATTATCATACAGTTCTTCAACAACGATATTTTGCTTTGCAATGCTATTATCAGAGATAAAAAAATCGATGTCCCTACCCAGTTCACCGTTATCCAGTGCCTTGCGGGAAGCAATAATCCAGTAATCAGCCAGACCTGTAAGTCCCTGCCAGTGTTTGGTACCTTTAATTTTGTATCCATTTTCTACCTCCTGGTTCATGGTCTTCATGTTCAATGCATCACTGCCATAATCCGGCTCAGTAATCATTAACCCACCCATATTCTGGTTTTCTAGAAAGCGGTCGAATATTGCTTTTTTGACCGACTCATCAGCATATTTTGAAACAGGCTCTAAAAACAACGCTATATTAATTCCAAAAGTGAGTGACAGAGGAAGTGATTCATAAGAGGCCGCCGCGAGAATTCCCAGGCATTCTTTAACAATGCTTCCGCGTCCGCCAAACTGTTCAGGAATTGCTACCGATAAAGGTCTTTCGGCCAAAATCTCATTCATCAGTTGAGGCGGAAGGCCGCGTTCTGAACTTAGTTTATCGATATCTTCTTTTTCGTGAAATAGGTGTTTCAGTGTTTTTTCAAAATCTTTTAGGAATTCTGAGAATTTGATGTCGGTCAATGTCATATATAAATGTAATTATCTTATTAGATCTTATGGAATGAAATTCGAAGATACTGCTGCCACAGTTAGTATCAAGTGATATTGGTCATTTTTTCTGAAACATTTCAAAAAATCCTTAAGATATTTTATTTTTTTGTGTCACTCTTTAAAGCGCTTGTTTACATAAAGTATGTAAGGTACTATAAATATTGCAAAGTTATTATTTATAATCATACCAAATAGCACAAATTTCACAATATTTAACTATTTATTTTTCATTCCGGGAGGAATGCGTATTTAAAATAAAGCAGATTCTTATCTTCGCCAAAAATTATATGCTTGATATTGTTTACCAGGACGACCACATAATAGCAATTAATAAACCCCATGGCTTGTTGGTGCACCGATCTTCAATTGCAAGCGATGCCAAAGAATTTGCCCTGCAGTTATTAAGGGACCAGATAAACCGGTATGTAAGCCCTGTACACCGTCTTGATAGAAAAACCGGTGGGTTATTGCTTTTTGCTTTTGAGAAAGAAGTTGAAATTGCGCTGCATAAACAGTTTCAGGAAGGATTGGTAAAGAAAAAATATCTGGCCATATTAAGGGGTTATGCTCCTGACAGCCAGGATATAGATTATCCCCTTGTGAAAGAAAACGGAATGATACAAGAGGCTTTCACTTCATTTATAACTTTGAAAAGGGCAGAATTGGATATACCTTTTGGTCAGCACCCCACATCAAGGTATTCGTTGGTAGAGGCGGCCCCCACTACTGGCAGGATGCACCAACTCAGAAAACACTTTGCACATATTTTTTATCCCATTATTGGCGACAGAAAACATGGTTGCAATAAACAGAATAAATTTTTCAAGGAGCAATGGGATATGACCACTATGTTGTTACATGCCTCCGAATTATCCTTCACACACCCAGTCACCAAAGTCCAAATTGATCTAACAGCCCCTGTGCACGATGAATTTAAGCGGGTGATGGACCTGATGGGCTGGTAATTTTTTTCAGGGTAACAGCTGGCAGACCAAAAAAAATCATTAAACTTGTAAAAGCTTTAGTGGTGTCTGTAACAGACTGAGATCATACACTTTGCACCTGATCTGGATCATACCAGCGTAGGAAAAAGCAATGTATTCTATTCTCCCCTCCGGGAGGCACTTATAGCTGTATTT
>Ga0247815_10000191_pt1 | contig 47833 bp, 41 predicted proteins | sample UWRJL194509B1_FD_181014 | JGI IMG/M metagenome (GOLD analysis project Ga0247815, IMG submission 181014) | Plant litter microbial communities from Arlington Agricultural Research Station in Wisconsin, United States - UWRJ-L194-509B-1 | ecosystem: Environmental > Terrestrial > Plant litter >... | reverse complement strand
AAAGATATTTATCTGTTAAATATAAAAAAATCATTCATCGAAAGTGGATGATTTTTTTATATTTGTGAAAATCAAATCTAGAATTAATGAAAAAAAATACAGCCTTACTCCTATTATTATTGGTTACGACATTAACTTTTGGTCAAAGAAGAGAAAAAATAAAAGGATCTAAAATCGTAACCACTTCAGTAAAAGAAGTAGGAGAATTTGATGGCATTGAAGCCGATGATAATTTAGAAGTTTATCTTGAAAGAGGAGAAAAAAATGAAATAAAAATTGAAGCCGACGATAATTTACATGATATTATCGGTATGGATTTAAGAGAAAAAGTACTTCGTTTGTACACTTCTAAAGAAAGTACTATTTTTAAAAAGCTAATTGTTCGTGTTACGTATACCAGTTCATTAAAAACTGTAATAGCCAAAAATGATGCTATAGTTTATGCCATTCAGGAACTTCAGTTAGACGATATTACGTTTAATACTTTTGATTATGCTAAGTTATTCCTGAATGTAAATTCTAAAAAGTTTACCTTATTTGCTGATGATAAATCAAAAACCGAATTGAACTTAAAGTCTGAAGATGCAAATTTACAATTGAGTAAAAATTCCTCGATTAAAACATTAGTATCAGCTATAAAATTCAAATGTGATTTGTATCAAAAATCGGTTGCCAATATTGAAGGAATTGCCGAAAAAGCTACGATTCGTTTAGATAATAATTCCATCTTTACAGGAATCAAATTTACGTTGAAAGATGCCAATATTACTGTAGAAAATTATGCAACAGGAAGTGTTTTAGTAGAAACTACAGCCTCAATAGCGCTTGGAGACAAAGCTGAACTTTCTCTTTTAGGAAGTCCTGCTATCACGTTGACACGTTTTTCTGAAGAAGCAAAATTATTGAAGAAGATAAAGTAAAAAGTCGCAGTGTTCAGTTTCAGTTTTCAGTCTGAAACTTCTTAAATGTAAAATCAACAAAAAGTCCCATTCGCCGCGGCGAATGGGACTTTTTGTTGATAGCTCTATTCCTATTTCAATAAACTGAAAACTGAGACTGGGACTGAAAACTTATTCCTTAGAAGCCAAATATCTCTCAGCATCTAATGCAGCCATACATCCTGTACCAGCAGCAGTAATCGCCTGACGGTATACATGATCCGCAGCATCACCCGCTACAAAAACACCTGATATATTGGTATTAGATGTTCCTGGAGTATTGATGATATAACCTGTTTCATCAAGAGTAAGGTAGTCTTTAAAAATATCTGTATTTGGTTTGTGACCAATGGCAACGAAAAATCCTGTAGCAGGAATTTCAACAACTTCAGCGGTAGTTTTATTCAACGCTTTAATGCCGTGTACAACATTTCCATCTCCCAATACTTCAACAGTATCATGGTTTAATAAAATTTCTATATTTTCGGTTTTGCGAACGCGTTCTTCCATGATTTTAGAAGCTCTGAATTTTTCGCTTCTTACCAACATCGTTACTTTTTTACAAAGTTTAGATAAGTAATGTGCTTCTTCACAAGCAGAATCTCCTGCTCCAACAATTACAACTTCCTGATTACGGTAGAAAAAACCATCACAAACCGCACAAGCAGAAACTCCACCACCCATTTGTAAATAATGTTGTTCTGATGGTAATCCTAAATATTTAGCCGATGCTCCTGTAGAAATAATAACCGTTTCACAGTGCAATTCGATTGAATCGTTAATCCATACTTTATGAATATCTCCTGAAAAATCAACTTTTGTAGCCCAACCATCACGGATATCAGATCCGAAACGTTTTGCTTGCTCTTGTAATTGAACCATCATTTCTGGTCCTGTAACACCATCAACATAACCCGGGAAATTTTCTACTTCGTTAGTCGTAGTCAACTGACCACCAGGCTGCATTCCTTGATATAAAACTGGATTCATATTTGCTCTGGCAGCATAAATAGCAGCAGTATAACCTGCAGGACCAGAACCTATGATTAGGCATTTAATTTTTTCGATTGTATCTGACATAATATGATTCTATTAATAATTGATGGTGCAAAAGTAAGTTTTTATTGTTGGAATAAAGAACTCAATTAATCAGTTTTTGCTATTCTGAAATAGAGAATAGTGAATATGGTAGACTTTTATATTTTTCACCTTCCTTTATCAAATAATATAAATAATAATTGTGCTGATTTGAAATTTAAAATAAACTTGCGACATGATAATAATCAGCTTAACACTGTAGCTCTTTTCTTATTTTAGATTTTGCAAATAAATCTAAAACCAATGAAAAAAATGATCTTAATCCTTGCTGGCCTGACAATAACGGCCTGCAAAAAAGAATCGTCCGAGTACGATTTCTCAAAAAAACCAATAACTGAGAAATCAGAATTATTAATCAAAGCTTCTAATTTTTTCAAGTCTGTTTCTACCTTACCTGAAGAAAACATAACGCAGGAAAAAATCGATTTAGGAAAAAAATTATTCTACGACAAAGCATTATCAAAAAACGAGACGATCAGTTGTAATTCTTGTCATAATCTTGCCACTTATGGTGTTGATAACAAATCTTTCTCAGTGGGAGACACCAAAGAACTGGGAGTTCGAAACTCACCTACAGTAATTTATGCTTCTCTTCATTCTATGCAGTTTTGGGATGGCCGCGCCAAAGATGTAGAAGAACAAGCCAAAGGCCCTTTGTTAAATCCTGTTGAACACGGAATTCCTAATGCAGCATTTTTAGAAAAGAAATTAAGAGCAATTCCAGAATACCAAACAATGTTCAAAAAGGTTTTTCCAAAAGATAAAGAGCCGATTACTTTTGATAACCTTGCTAATGCAATTGGCGCTTTTGAACGCAAGCTTATTCCTAAAAGCAAATTTGACGATTATTTAGATGGAAATGAATCTGCCATAAATGATACAGAAAAAAAAGGATTGAATTCATTTATAGACAACGGCTGTATTTCATGTCATAGCGGCGTAGCACTTGGAGGTCAGATGTTTCAGAAGTTTGGCGTGTATGGAGATTATGCTAAAGTTACGCATAGCAAGAAAATAGACAAAGGTCTTTTTGATCTGACTAAAAAAGAAGGAGATCAGTTTTTGTTTAAGGTTTCAAGTTTGCGAAATGTAGAAAAAACGTCTCCGTATTTTCACGATGGTTCTGTTTCTTCGCTAAATGAAGCTGTAAAAATGATGGGTAAATTACAGCTTAATAAAGATCTTTCTGATGAAGAAGCTAATAATATGGTAGCATTTCTAAAAACATTAACAGCAGATGTTGATGCAAAACACAAAGAATAACTAACTGATTTCCAAGTCTTTTATTTAGCAAAAAAGTAAACCTGAAATACGAATACTTTTAGTGAGAAAATCTCAGGATAAATTTTAAATAGCCTTATTAAAAAAAAGTTTTATTTATTTTGAGATTTTTCTTTTCTAAAACAAATTTATTACTATATTTGCATCCGCTTACGGGGTGTAGCGTAGCCCGGTTATCGCGCCTGCTTTGGGAGCAGGAGGCCGCAGGTTCGAATCCTGCCACCCCGACCAAAAGCCTTTCAAAGGCAATCAAAACTCCTTAAATCGTATAATTTAAGGAGTTTTTCTTTTTTATTCAAGTTTATATCAAAGAAAATGGAGCCTATTCTGCTACCGCTTTTCTTTTTTATCTTTAAGCCCTAAAAAAATATAACGTTTTAAAATCAGTCGATTTTATAAACATTGTTATACCTCTTGTAGTATGCGGTATTTTCAATTACAAACCCTCAACTATTAAAGGCATTAATTTTTTGTGAAATATTTATAAAACCTCATAATTAAATCCTGGAACATAGTTGGTATCCCTAAAAAATACTCTGATCATTTAGACATTTAAATTAGTTTGTAAAAACAAAAAAACCTCCAATTGGAAGTTTTTTTTGTGTACCTAAAAAGGAATGTTGCTTTTTAAAGAAAAGAACCAGCATTTTTCTTAGCTACTTATTACCATTAAATTGTAATTACTACAATTTATTTTTTTGAAGTATCAAGACTGCCGATGTTCAATGTAAAATGTCCACGGCTTTTGACTTTCATATTTTGGTAAGCAGGATTTACAGGTTCCTGAGTTGTTACATTTCGTATTCTTGTTTTAAAACTGCTGATTTCAGCTGCAGTCAATTCTTGTGGAGTTATTACAACCACCAAAGATTTAAATGTTTTTTGAGAGGTCTCACTATTGGGAATCCTCACTTTATTTACAAAACGGCTGTCATTATATATAGTGAGACTTGCGGGATCCTTAATTTCGGATGCAGGAATAGCTCCTGCCAAATACAGCTCTATGTCAGCCATATTGTTCTTTACATTAGTTAAAATTCCCTCTACACCATCCCAATGTTGTGCATAATTTTGAGGCACTGCATAATTAGCCCAACAGTGTGTTATCTCGTGAATGATAGGGCCTAAATCAATCTTATTACTATATAAAATAGAGACTCCTTTTAATTTCCCTGCTGAGCCGTAAATGGCTGTGTTATTGTACAAACCTAAGCCAATACCTTGAACATCATTTTTCACTCCATTGTAATAACCATAAGGCATTCCTGCTGGTACCTCAATGTTATTTATGTCAAATATAATAAAGTCAAAATCGTCTTTTAGTACTGAAAATATTTCTTTTTTGCAAATATCTTGCACCTTCCTAATAGTTTCATTATTAGTAAATGTATTACCAGGAGTATTCCAATAAGCAAAGTCTGCTGGAGAAAGCGTAATATAGGCAAACGTGTTTGAATCTTCAAACTTTAAATTTACAATGGACGCAATTTTATTCACGGTGAGAACAATACCAAAAGTACTACTCCCTACCAAATTTGTAGCTGTGACGATATAAGTTGCTGTTCCTTTTTCTACTGTTGGAGTACCACTTATCACACCTGTTACGGCATCTAAAGTTAATCCTGAAGGCAACATGGGACTTATGGAATAAGATAATGCCTTTCCGCCGCTATTGACAGGACTTAATGGAGTTATGGCTGTATCAACCGTAAAAACGCTTGGCGTTTCGTAAGTAATTTCCGGTAAAGAATCTTTTGCATTTACAGTAATAACAACATCAAAGGTACTACTCCCAGCAGAATTTTTGGCAGTAATAACGTAAGTAGCTACTGCCTTAACTTTGGTAGGCGTACCACTAATTATTCCAGTATTTGTATCCAGAGATAAACCTGCGGGTAATGAAGGACTCACCGCGTAAGACACTGCTTTTCCTTCAGTATTTGTAGGACTTAAGGCAATTATTGCAGTATTTACGGTAAAGATATTTGGTGTTCTATAAGAAATAACTGGACGATTTTTACTTTCTGTGCCATCTGTCGTGGTACAACTGTTTAAAAATAAAAATGTCGCTAAAACAAAAACAAGAGCATTTAATTTATCAGTAGTAATTTTCATAAAATTTATTTTTTAATTGCAAACATAGTTTTTATTTAAGAACTTTCCTACAATTTCTTTTATAAATTTCCAAGATCAAGATAGAAATTAATATAGACTTCGTTATTCAGACATTTTTTTTTGCCAAACAATCAAAATTTAGAATTAGTAAGTACTGAATTATAACTTAAGCTAAAATAACAAAAGACAAAAAACATTTAGCTACATTAAGCTGTGTCAATATGCAGTGAAATATACCACAGATATCAATCAAAAAATAATCCGGCAACTGCTTTTAGCAAAAATATACCTAGAAAATTGTAGTCATCAGTTAAAAAAATTATTGAAGAAGTCAGCTTTATCGCTCCTATGAAGTTTCTCGTGAAAAAAAAGTGCAAAACCTACAAATAACAAAAAACGCAAAACCCCGACAAAAGACTTTTTGATCTATTCGAAAAGTCTTTTTCACTTCATACTTAATTAGAGTAATACGGTGTTTTCATTTTAATTGATTATAAAATATGTCTTTTTATGCCATTAAAATAACTTTAACGGTGTATCTAATTTTTAATAAATAGCTCTCTTTGCGCAAAATCAGAAACTATTAAATGAAAAAAAATATTAATACATATCGTCTTTTTTATTGCTTTCATAACAAATGCTCAAGAAAGTACAGAACGTGTAGTTGAAAACACGAAGATTGAGAATTTAAAACTGTATAAAGAAAAAGCTCATGCTTCTTATTATCATGATAAATTTACCGGAAGAAAAACAGCAAGCGGTAAAAAATTCGACAACACCAAGCTCACTGCTGCGCATAAAAAACTTCCTTTTGGTACAAAACTAAAAATCACAAACCTATTAAATAAAAAATCCACTATCGTAGAAGTTACCGACAGAGGTCCTTTTGTAAAAGGTAGAGAAATTGATCTCTCTAAAAAAGCTTTTATGGATATTGCTTCAAACAAAAATAGTGGTGCTATTAATGTAAAAATCGAGATTTTGGTAAATTAAGTCCTGCTTATATTTCGGACAATAAAAAACTCCGAAGATCAATTGGTCTCCAGAGTTTTTTTATTTGAAAGATTTTCCACTTTAATAGTAACGCTTCTTTTTTACTTTTCCATAACAATATATGCAGGATAGGATTCACGATTTGGTAAATCAAATCCTTCGTCGTACGGTTGGGTACCTTCTCCATTGTTATATAATGCGACACGTTTTACACCTGTTGCTGTACTACCGCCAATACTATTAATCACATTTTGAATATTACCCGGCCCCGCAAAACGCGTGATACACATCTTTTCGAGTTTCACATTTGGGCTATTTGGAGCTTCAAAACCATTTTTCTTATTCACTTTACCATCCGTTCCTGTAAAAACTGCATAAGATCCCATGCCTATACTTTGATGTTCTTTTACAGTATTGGCAACCTTGAATGCTGCATAACCACCTACTTTACCTCCCTGACTGCTCCAGCTTGCCTGATTCGGGGCATCGTATGGTGGTTCGTTTTGAAAGAAATAAGTTCTGCCTCGTTCTCCTAACCATAATACTTCATACTCTTGAAAGTGTTCGACAAATAAAGCATAAAGTGTAACATCATCTCCTGTAACAATAAGTCCGTTTTTACATCTGTCCCTTAACCAGCGTGCATTTCCGCCTTTTTGCGAACCATGGTCAGCACGCCACAGCCAGAAGTGATCACCTACCACATTGTTGCTGTTGATTTCCATAGAAACATGTATCTGAATATTTTTTGACTGAACCCCACCTACTCTACAAGTGATATCTGAAAGTAAAATAGGATCTGCAGAGTGGTCGGCATTTGCTCCTTCGTTACCAATTCTAACCTGATACGTTGTGCTATTAAATGAATCCATAAGAAGTCCGGCAATGATAATCCCGTCTTTGTCATCAGCATATATACATCCCCAAACGTTTTTCTCAGTAGGCTCTAATGTTACTGACGCTATACCGGCACCCAAAAGTATGGCATCTTTTCTATTTACCTGAATAGGAGCATTCAGTGCGTAATGCCCTGGCGTAAAAAATATATTTTTACCTAATTTTAGTGCATTATTAATTTCAACATCAGTGTCGCCTTCTTTGGCAACATACCAGTCAGTAAGCAAATCCTGAATTTTTCCTTTCCCCATATCTGTTGTCGACCAAGAAACTCCCACTCTGTCCTTTTGCCATGCCGGAACAAATACTTTATACTCGCCATCATTATCGATAAAAAGAAAAGGTTTTTCTCTTATAATAGGAGTAACAGGAACTGGTGAATTGGCATCATCCGCTTGTGGAGGATTCACGCACCCTTGCCAAACCATATTGTATGAGCCTCCCATTGCTCCGGAACCTGAAGGGAAAACAGCATTTCTGGTGTACCATTGTTGTTGTCCGCCCCAGTTTGGTCGGGACGATGTATAATGTGTGTCGGCAATAAAACCACCGCTGCCCCAAAAGTTGGTATCTCCAATATCTGAAATGTATTTCGAAGTACTTTCAATTAGCATTCTTCTTGCACTGGTGGATTGAGAAACTGTCCAGCCAAAATCCCGCATTACTGCTACATTTTCTACAGAACGCCAAAATGTACACGTAGCATTTGCGCCGCCAGAAAGATGAGGTCTGGTGAATATCGAACCTAATTTAACAGCCGATGGCACTTTGCCCAAACCTCCTATATGAGAATAAAATCCTAATTCGATTGAATTTGCTGTTACAGAAGATGCAGAACCTGATCCGCCCGAATCGTAAGTTTGTCCCTCGATATTTGCTTTAAAATAATACGCCTGACGTCTTGTAGTCCACTCGCCATTTGATCCGCCCAGGCCAATAGCGCTAAACTGAGAATTAATATCGTTTCGTGCAGTTTCTGCTTTTTCATATTTTCGATCGTAGAAATACATATTACTGCCAAAAATCTGATTTTCTATCGAAACTATTATCGTTATAGCATTTCGGGTAATTTTATAATAGTTCTCGTATTTATCCACATTTGGTTTATTATCTGTAAATGTCAATTTCGTAGTCGAACCAACAGCAACAAAATGGGATGCCAAACGACTTCCTCCTCTTGTAATTACATAATTTCCTGAAGAGCCAAATGCCGGCCATGATAAGGTTATACTATGTTTCTTTTTGTTGTAAACAATCTTGCCTTCTAACTTATTGTCCTGATTTTTTTCATCAGATAAATTTAACGTTACAAAACTGCATAGCATCAGCATGACTGTAAATGCAGCAAATACTGAGATTAACTTTTTAATCATAATAATATTTTTGGGTTTAATATAGTTTTTAAGGATTCGAAAAATACTCATAATCTTTAACCTATATGTCCGTATTTGCTCCCAATTTTCTCATCAAAAACTATACAAAGGCTTAATTTTCCTTTAATAGCAATGCTAAAAGTAAAAACCGAGTAAATAACAGAGTTGTAATTACAAATAAAGAGTTTTAGATCAAGCGAATTCTACAGAAAAAAGCAAATACTTCATTTAACACGAAAAGAACTAAAAAAATCCCCTTGGTATTAAAATGTTATTATATTTACCAATCATAACATTATACTTAGTTCTTTATGGAAAGTTTTCTTTTAGTTGCGTTATTTTGTTTCTTAATCTATATCTTTAATACCATCAAAGGTCGTTTTAATCACCTCGAAAACGACATTCAGAAACTTAACAAGAAGATCGATCTTTTAAAAACAGTTGAAAAACCTGCTGAAATTATTCCTGTTGCACCAATTCCTGTTGCAAAAAAAGAAGAATTTAAGATTGAACCTGAACAATCGAACAAGGCTATTTTCGAACCTACGCAACCAGAAGCAATCAAAGAAAAAATATCAGATGAGCAATTAGAAAAAATAGCTTTATCTTCTAATATTGATAATACACCTAAACCAATTGAATCGAGACCTCTGGAACCAAAACCAGTTCAAAGACCAATTGTTCCTATAGAACCACAAAAATCATTTTGGGAAAACTTCAAAGAGAAAAATCCGGATTTAGAGAAATTCATCGGTGAAAACCTGATCAACAAAATTGGAGTTCTAATCTTAGTTTTAGGTATTAGCTATTTTGTAAAATATGCTATCGACAAAGACTGGATCAACGAACCGGCAAGAGTTGGAATTGGCGTATTATGTGGTGCACTAGTTATGGGAATTGCTCATAAGCTGCGCAAAAATTACGCAGCCTTCAGTTCGGTCATTGTTGCCGGAGCGATTGCGATTTTTTATTTCACGATAGGAATTGCTTTTCACGATTATCATTTATTCAATCAAACGGTTGCCTTTAGTATAATGGTCATTATTACAGCTTTTAGCGCTTTAATATCATTATCTTATGACAGGGTCGAACTAGCTGTTCTTTCACTAATAGGTGGATTTGCGGTTCCGTTTATGGTAAGCACCGGCGAAGGAAATTATGTAGTTCTTTTTAGTTATATCATCATTTTAAATATTGGGATTTTAGGCATCGCGTATTATAAAAAATGGAATCTGGTTAATATACTTGCCTACATCTTTACGGTCCTATTATATACTGCTTGGTTAACCAGAGATTTAAGTTCTGATAAACCCCATTACTTAGGAGCCTTAATATTTGGATTTATTTTCTATTTCATTTTTATATTAATGAACCTTATAAATAACATTCGATCTAAAGGAGAATTTTCTAAAACTCAACTGACAATTCTGGCCAGCAATACCTTTTTGTTTTATGGTGCCGGAATGGCGATTTTGACCAACTATCATCCGGAATTAAAAGGTTTATTTACTACTATTCTTGCCTTGCTGAATTTAATTTACGCCTGGATATTATACAAAAAATTCGATCTCGACCAGAAAGCTGCTTATTTACTTATTGGTCTAACGCTGACTTTTATAACATTAGCAATTCCTATTCAGTTCGAAGGGAATTATATTACCTTATTTTGGGCAGCAGAAGCCGTTTTATTATTATGGTTATCTCAAAAATCTAAAATTACCAGCTATCAATTTGGCTCTATAATAGTTCATATTCTAATGATTTTTAGCCTGATCATGGACTGGAACAAATACTACAATGGTACTTTACCTTTAAATATTATCATAAATCCTATATTTATAACGGGTATTTTTGCTGCAGGCTCATTGTTTGCCATTTGGTATTTATTAAAAAATGAAACCGAAAATTCAACCATATTCGGCATCAGCTTTAATCCTGAAAAATATAAAAGAATTGTTTTAGAAGTTGGCTTTGTAATTACCTATTTCACCGGTTTATTCGAAGTTATTTATCAATCGAATCATTATATCGATAACCTTTACAGTTCGATAGCATTACCTATTTTGTATCATTTGTCATTCTCGGCTTTGTTTTCTTCTTATCTGATAAAAAGAAAAACAGAGACCGGATATCAGGGTGCTTTATTACTTGCAATTTCTAATATCGTATTGTTTGCTTTCTGGTTCTCCAATTATCCTTTTTTTGAGCATAAAGACATTATGAGTTCAGGAAGCGGAAGAGCAATTGCTTTTTACCTGCATTATATTTCATTGATTATCACGATATATTTTGGATATCAATTGTTTCAAATCTATAAAAAGGTCGATTTTACCTTTCTTAAAAGCCGATACTTTATGTGGATCGCAGCATTTTTTATTATTTATATCGCAAGTTCAGAAGTGATGCTGCATGGTCTTGTAGTTATGAATTCTCCTGTAACAGTTCAGGACATACAAACGAGTCCTATGTACGCGAGTTACAAATCGAATTTGCCGTATTTACGTGAATTTATTGCCGAAGATTATATTGCATTGGCCAGAACTAAAATCGTCAAAACAGGATTTCCAGTTCTTTGGGGAGTTTTAGCTTTTGTGTTTTTAATTATCGGAATAAAAAAACAACTGAAATCTTTACGAATAATCGCTTTATCGCTGCTTGGTCTAACGATTTTAAAACTATTTTTATACGACATCAGCAATATTTCCGAAACCGGAAAAATCATATCGTTTATCCTTTTAGGAATTTTAATTTTGATTATCTCTTTTGTATATCAAAAAATCAAAGTATTAGTTATTGATGAAAATAAGCCAAAAGAAACCAATGAAACTGAATAAATTTCTCGCCTTACTATTTATCGCAAACCTATCGTTTGGGCAATATCAAACTACTGCGAAACTAAAAAAAGTCAATCAAAACGGCTTTCATGAAATCATTGTATCACCTGAAGTCCGATCTTTTTCGAAGCAGGATTTGAGCGACATCAGGCTGGTTGATTCTAAAGGAATTGAAGTTCCCTATTTTATTCAAACAGCTAAAAATAGTTCCTTCAACACTTTCGAAGAATATGCAATTGTTTCTAAAACAGTTTTGCCAAAAAAGAGCACTTCGGTTATTGTTGCAATTCCGTCGAATAAAAGTCATAATCAGCTTGCGCTTTTTATTGCAAACTCTGATGTCGAAAAAAAATACTCTATATCCGGAAGTGACGACCAAAAAGAATGGTTCGGAATTTCAAATTCTCAAATGCTGTATGAATTAAGCAGTACATCAGAAACGAGTGTCGTTAAAACGATTTCATATCCACTGAATACATATCGCTATTTAAAAATAGATTTTGATGATCAAAAAACACTTCCGGTCAATGTTCTGAAAGTTGGGAATTTTACCTCCCAATCGCAAAAAAGTGCTTTGCAGGAGATCTTTCCAAAGAAATCAGTAACAACAGAAATTCCATTAGAAAAAGAAACTCAAATTCATATTGTATTTGATGCGCCACAAGTTATTAATGAGATTTCATTCGAAATTTCAAAACCTACTTATTACAAGCGAACTGCCATCCTTTACAAGAAAATAAAACGCCAGACAAAAAGGAAATCTCAAATATTCGACGAAGAAATTACTTCTTTCGAATTGAATTCAAATGCCACAAATACTTTTATATTTCCTCAAATATTCGAAAGAGAGTTCTTTATAAAAATCAAAAATCACGATAATCAGCCCTTATCGATTTCAAAAATAAAATACCATCAAAAACCAATTTCTATTATTGCAGATTTAAATTCTAATGAAACTTACATCTTAAAAACAGGAAACAAAAAACTGGGGGCACCGGAATATGATCTTTCGAATTTTAAAAATAATATTGCCGGCAATTTACCACAAACAGCCTTGTACGATATTCAGCAAAAAAATGCGACAAAAGTTTCAATAGCAAATCAGTCTTTTTGGCAACAATCCTGGTTTATGTGGCTTTGCATTGTTTTGGGAGGCATTACCATTTTATTTTTTACAGCCAGTTTAGTAAAAGATTTAAAAACAAAAAATTAAAGTAAGAACCAGATTTAACATTTAAATACTTTTCAGGATTGAAAACGCCAGATTTGTTCATTTATACTAAAAAAAAGAATAAAATAGAACGAATTTTCGGTACTCTTTTTTTATTCTATAAGAAATTAAATCCCTCAAAACACGCACCATACAACGATTAACCGAAGTTTCTTAAATGTTAACAAAATAGATTTTCAGAAACCATAAATAATTGTATTTTTACGGTTCAAAATTCAGAAAATAAATGGGCAAAATCATTGCGATTGCTAATCAAAAAGGAGGCGTTGGAAAGACTACTACATCGGTAAATCTTGCAGCCTCATTGGGTGTTTTAGAAAAGAAAGTATTGTTGATCGACGCTGATCCTCAAGCAAATGCCACATCTGGCCTTGGGATCGATGTAGAATCTGTTGAGATGGGTACCTACCAAATACTTGAACACAGTAACACTCCCAAAGAAACCATTATAAAATGTTCAGCTGTAAATGTTGATGTGATCCCTGCTCACATTGACCTTGTTGCCATCGAAATTGAATTGGTTGACAAAGAAAACAGAGAGTACATGCTTAAAAAAGCATTAGAAAGTGTAAAAGACGAATATGATTATATCATTATCGACTGTGCACCTTCATTAGGATTATTAACCTTAAATGCTTTAACAGCGGCGGATTCAGTTGTTATTCCTATTCAATGCGAATATTTTGCACTTGAAGGATTAGGAAAATTATTGAACACGATAAAAAGTATTCAAAAAATACACAACCCGGATCTTGATATCGAAGGATTGTTACTTACTATGTACGATTCGAGATTACGTTTATCCAATCAGGTTGTAGAAGAGGTTCAAAAACACTTTAACGATATGGTTTTTGATACCGTTATTCAGCGAAATGTAAAATTAAGCGAGGCTCCAAGTTTTGGCGAAAGCATCATTAATTATGACGCAACAAGCAAAGGAGCAGTAAATTACATTCATTTAGCTCAAGAAATTATAAAGAAAAACAGTAAATAGTTTTTATGACAAAAGCAATTAAAAAACAAGCCTTAGGAAGAGGATTATCAGCATTATTAAAAGATCCGGAAAACGACATTACATCAGTAGAAGACAAAAATGCTGACAAAGTTGTTGGAAACATCATTGAGCTTGAAATAAGTGCTATCGAAATAAATCCGTTTCAGCCTAGAAGCAATTTTAATGAAGAATCGTTACGCGAATTAGCCACTTCTATTAAAGAACTTGGTGTGATTCAACCTATTACTGTTCGAAAATTAGACTTCAATAAATACCAGCTAATTTCAGGAGAGCGTCGTTTACGTGCTTCAACTTTAGTAGGTTTAACTCATGTTCCTGCATACATTCGTATTGCAAACGACAATGAGTCACTGGTTATGGCTTTGGTAGAAAATATCCAGCGTCATGACTTAGACCCAATCGAGATTGCACTTTCGTACCAACGTTTGATTGATGAAATTCAATTGACACAGGAACAAATGAGCGAACGCGTTGGAAAAAAACGTTCTACAATTGCCAATTATTTACGTCTGTTAAAACTGGATCCGATTATTCAAACCGGTATTCGTGATGGTTTTATCAGCATGGGACACGGTAGAGCAATCATCAATATTGAAGATCTGGATATTCAGACTGATATATATCAAAAAATCGTAAGTGACAATCTATCTGTTCGTGAAACAGAAACTTTAGTAAAAAATTATCACGAAAGTTTAAAGCCAAAAGCTGAAGGGAAACCAAAAGCAGAATCTTCTTTTGTTGTTAGAGAAACACAAAAAAACACTTTCAACGATTATTTTGGTGCGAAAGTTGATGTAAAAGTCGCTGGCAACGGAAAAGGAAAAATCACTATTCCTTTTAATTCTGAAGCCGACTTTAATAGAATTATAAAATTAATAAACGGATAGTGAATAAGATTGTCCCCATAAGTCTATTGTTCTTTCTAATAGGAACCGTCTCTCTTTTTGCCCAGGCAAAAGAAGAAACGGTTTTGGTTGTTAAAGACACTAGCAAATTACAAGAAATTGATCCGCTTACTCCGGCAAAAGCAGCTTTTTATTCTGCAATTTTGCCCGGTTTAGGTCAGGCATACAATAAAAAATACTGGAAAATTCCTTTGGTTTACGGAGCAATTGGTACGAGTTTGTATTTTTATATTGATAACAATAATAAATACCGCGATTATCGTAACGCTTACAAACGAAGATTAGAAGGCTATAACGACGATAAATACCAATTTCTTGACGAAAGCCGACTTGTTGCAGGTCAGAAATTTTATCAGCGAAACAGGGATTTATCAGCTTTATTTGTTGTTGCTTTTTATGCCCTGAACATTATAGATGCCAATGTTGACGCGGCTCTGATACAATTCAACGTAAACGAAAGACTATCAATGCGTCCCGAAGTATATCCTAACGATATTACTTTCAGACCAAACGTTGGACTAACTTTTAATTACCACTTTTAAATAACTGCTGTTATTTAAACTCAAAAAATACATACAAAATGAAAATTGCGCTTTTAGGTTACGGAAAAATGGGTAAAGTAATTGAACGAATTGCTTTAGAAAGAGGTCATGAAATTGTTTTAAAGAAAGACGAATTCAATACATACGACGGACTTTCAACTGCAGATGTTGCAATCGACTTTAGCGTTCCAACCGCAGCAGTAAGCAACATTTCGAGCTGTTTTAACAACAATGTACCTGTAGTTTCAGGAACAACAGGATGGTTAGAACATTTTGATGAAATGGTCGCTCTTTGCAACGAAAAACAAGGTGGTTTTATATCCAGCTCAAATTTTAGTTTAGGAGTTAATATTTTCTTCGAATTAAATGAATATTTGGCTAAAATCATGTCTCAATTTGATTCTTACAAAGTATCGATGGAAGAAATTCATCATACTCAAAAATTAGATGCCCCAAGCGGAACCGCTATTTCTTTGGCAAAAGGTGTGATCGAAAACAGTAATTACGCCAATTGGACTTTAGACGAAGCAAAAAACAATAATGAAATTCACATTGAAGCAAAAAGAATTGGTGACGTTCCCGGAACTCATACCGTAACTTACGACTCAATTGTAGACAGTATCGAATTAAAACATACTGCACACAACCGCGAAGGTTTTGCTCTTGGAGCTGTAATTGCTGCTGAATGGCTTGCTGGCAAAACAGGAATTTACAGCATGAAAGATGTATTAAATTTAAAATAATTAAATTCTAAAATATCGGGAGGTTCTGTAGAACAACCTGAAACTTGAAACATAAAACAAAAAAACTATGACACTATACCTTTGGTTCGTATTTTTCTTAGCCGTACAAGTAATTCACTTTCTGGGAACCTGGAAACTGTATCAGGCAGCCGGGAGAAAAACCTGGGAAGCTGCAATTCCGGTTTACAATTCAATAATTTTAATGAAAATAATTAGCCGCCCAACCTGGTGGACTATATTGCTTTTCATCCCGATTATTAATTTAATTATGTTTCCCGTTGTTTGGGTAGAAACCTTAAGAACATTTGGTAAAAAATCTACTTTAGATACTTTATTAGGAATTTTTACTTTTGGTTTTTACATCTATTATGTAAATTATACTCAGAAATTAGAATATAATGCCAACAGAGAATTAAGACCGCAAAATAAAACTGCTGATACTGTAAGTTCTTTACTTTTCGCTATTATCGTAGCAACATTAGTTCACACTTACGTCGTACAGCCTTATACAATCCCGACTTCATCGTTAGAAAAATCATTATTAATTGGTGATTTCCTTTTTGTAAGCAAAGTAAACTACGGCCCTCGTGTACCTATGACCACTGTGGCGCTGCCAATGGTTCATGATACAATACCATTTGTAAAAAGAAAATCATATTTAAGCTGGCCACAATTACCTTATTTCAGGTTACCGGCTTTAGAAAAAATAAAACGATCGGATATTGTTGTTTTCAACTGGCCTGTAGATACTGTTCACTATTTCTATGAGCCAAAAGGAAGACCAGGAGTTATAAAACCTATCGATAAAAAATCGAATTATGTAAAAAGATGCGTTGGTATTCCTGGTGACAGTTTATCGATTGTAGATGGTTTTGTTTTCATTAACGGAAAAAAATTAATTCTGCCTGAAAGAGCGAAACCACAATACTCTTATTCAGTAGCATTAGACGGAAAAACTCCGGTTGATTTTGAATCATTAATGAAAGAGCTTGATATTACTGATGGCGCTTATATTAAAGATCAGGAAAAGAGAGATACTATCTATTTTAGAGCATTAACAGAAGCGAGCGCTGAACGTTTAAAAAACACTCCCGGAATTACTGCTGTAAAAAGAGAAATTGACAGAGGAAATGACAACGCGATTTTCCCTCATATCAACAAATGGAGTCAGGATAACTTTGGCCCTATTTACATTCCTCAGGCAGGAAAAACAGTAGCTTTGACAAATGAATCTTTGCCATTTTATAAAGAAATCATTACCAAATACGAAGGTAATACTTTACAGCTGGACGGTTCTCATTTTTTAATCAATGGGAAACAAGCAACGACATACACCTTCAAACAAGATTATTACTGGATGATGGGAGACAACCGTCATAACTCTGAAGATAGCCGTTATTGGGGTTACGTTCCTGCCAATCATATCGTAGGAAAACCGGTTTTTATCTGGATGAGCTGGGATACTAACGGAAAAGGAATTAACAAAGTTCGTTGGGACAGAGTTTTTACTACTGTTAATGGTGAAGGACAGCCACAATCTTACTTTAAATACTTCCTGATTATCCTTGCAGCTTATTTTGTTGGGGAATATTTCTGGAGAAAAAGAAAAGAAAACAAAGCATAAAAAAAATTAGTTATTTTTGTTTCAGGTTTCATGTTTCAAGTTCGCAAAGAATCTGAAACATGAAACCTGAAACTTTTAAACAAAGAATATAATGAACTCGTTATTACTTCCTACCTATTTTCCGTCGATTAGTCACTTTGCAGTTATGGCTCAATCTGAAAATATTACTTTTGAAATGGAAGATAATTTTCAAAAACAGACCAATAGAAACCGCGCTTATATCTATAGTCCAAACGGAATTCAGTTATTAAACATCCCTGTTAAACATTCGAAATCTGCTCATCAAAAAACAAAAGATGTTATGATCGAAAATGAATTTGACTGGCAGAAACAGCATTTTAAATCCTTAGAAGCAGCTTATAGAAGTTCTCCTTTTTTTGAGTTCTTTGAAGATGATATCGCTCCTATTTTCGAAAAGCAACACACTTTTTTAATGGACCTGAATATGGAAGTTTTCGATATTGTAACGAAGTGTTTACGAATGAAATTAGAGTTTTCTAAAACAACAGAATATTTTCATGAGGTCGAAAACATTACTGATTTCAGATTTTTAGCAAACGGAAAAAAAGATCCAAATGTATTTGAAAAATATACTCAGGTTTTTGATGACAAACACGGATTCATCAACAATTTAAGCGTTTTGGATTTACTTTTTAACGAAGGTAAATTTGCAATGGATTATCTAAAGGGCCAGAAAATATTGTAAATTATTTCGATTACATAAAAAATACTATATTTTTATTTGCTGGCACTAAAGCATTTATAAAATAAAAAAAAGGAGATTTCATTAGAGAAATTCTCCTTTTTTTTTATTTTCAGAGTTTATTTACTTTGCTCCCGGAGGACATTTTTCTTCTATAAATTTCAAGAAAGTATCTACCAAATGTTTGCGGGTACCAGCACCTTCGTAGATAGAATGCGAACGATTTGGATAAATCATTAAATTAAAAACTTTATCATATTTAATTAATTCATTGATCAAAACCTCAGCATTTTTATAATGCACATTATCATCTCCTGTTCCGTGAATATACAGCAAATTTCCTTTTAAATTCTTCGCATGAGTTACCGGCGAAGCCTGAATATAAGCTGATTCATTTTCATCTGGCAATCCCATATAACGTTCTGTGTATATATTATCATAAAAATGCTGATCTGTAACTGCAGCAATCGCTACCCCGGTCTTGTATATTTCCGGATACTGAAACATCAAATTCAAAGTAACAGCTCCACCACCGCTCCATCCGTGAACAGCAACTCTATCTTTATCGATAAAATTCCATTTCAAAACTTCATTAGCCGCCATCGCCTGATCACGCGTATTGATAATTCCTATATTTTTATAAATAGATTTTCTCCATTTTGTTCCTTTAAGAGATGGAGTTCCTCTGTTGTCCATTGCAATCCCGATATATCCTTTCGGAATCAAATGATCTATAAATCCATTAAAATACGGTACGTCATTCGCGACAGTAGCTACTGGCTCGCCATAAACATAAAAAAACAAGGGGTATTTTTTAGATGAATCAAAATCCAGAGGCTTTGCCATTATCCCATCCATTTCAACACCATCAACGGTGGTTACTTTAAATTTTTCCAAAGAAAATTCACGTGCAGGAGCTGTAAAAACATCATCTTCTTTTGGCAGTATTTTTTTATGATCTGAAAGCGAAACCAATCTAATATTTGAATTACGGTTGATATTAGAATTGGTGTGTTTTGCATAAGATCCGTCTGTAGAGAATTCATATTTATTAGTCCCTTCAAAAGCTTCAGGGGTAAGTCTTTTTGTTTTCTTCGAATTCAAATTCGTTTCATACAAATAGCGTTGTGTTGCGTCTGTTGGACTGGCAATATAATAGATAGATTTTGTTTTCTCATTATAAGCTTTAAAATAAGCATCAAATTTTCCGGTCGTAATTAGTTCCTTCTTTTTTCCGTCACTACTAATTTTATAAACATGCATCCATCCATCAGCATCAGAACTCCATAAAAAAGCTTTTCCGTTATCTACAAACTGACATGAAAAACCATCGTACACTCCCGAAGAAATATCGAAAACATCAATCCACTCAGGAGATTTCTCCTGATAAATTAAATTTGCTTTTCCTGATTGAGTGTTACAATTATAAATAGAAGCTTGGTTTTGATGTCTGTTAAGCTGAATCACCATTACTTCATTTGCGGCAACCCATTCCATACGAACCAAATAATTATTATCAGGTTCACCCGGAATATTAAGCCAATTTGTTTTTACAGAAGCAACATCAATAACTCCAATCTTCGCAGCCGAAGGTTTTTCTCCGGCTTTAGGATATTCAACAGGAACAACAAACGGATATAAAGCATCCGTATTATTAATCATCAAATGAAATTTTGTATCTGTTGCATCAACACGCCAAAAAGCAATACTCTTTCCGTCAGGACTCCAACGAAATCCATCTCTTGCTGCCAATTCTTCTTCATAAACCCAATCAAAAGTTCCATTAATAACCTTATCCGTTCCGTCAGTTGTTAAAGCCGTAATTTTACCTGAAGTTAGATTTTCCAGATAAATATTATGTTTTGAAACATATGCAACATTTTCATTATCACTAGAGAACTTTGCAAACATAAGAGACGATTCTTCTAAGGTCACACCAAGTTTTCGTCCTTTTCCGGTTGTTAAATCAAAGAACCAATAATCTCCTTTTGTATTAGCACGCCAAACTTTTTTTGAGTTGGTATAAACCAATACTTTTGTCTTATTTTGATTCCATACCAACTCTTCGATGTTTCCATTAAAACCAGCGTCCTTTAATTGTTTAGCGGTTAAAACAGTTGTACTCTGATCTATTTTACCTACATCATAAACCAAAATATTCTCAGCTGAATTTACCCAAAATGAATGCGAATTTGGCAGCCATTTTAACTCGTTAATGTCAATATCTTTCTGAGCAAATATACCTGAGCAAACAAAAAGAAGTAATAAAAAATGTTTTTTAATCATGATTTAGTTGGTATTTAGTAATTGTTCAATTTCTTTAATCTTTTAGATTATTTTCGTAAACACAAAGAGCGCAAAGGTTAGAAAAGCAAAGTTCGTAAAGCTTATTAATTAAACTTTAGGAACTCTAAATAAACCTTTGCGCTCTTTTATGATTAAAAGCACTATTCCATAGAAAGCCTTGCCATTATAGGATAATGATCTGAGTTTTCGAAATCAGGAAAGCTTTCAAAACCTTTTACTTTCATTTTACTATCAGTAAATATATAGTCAATTCTCGCTGGGTAATAACGGAACTTATAAGTCGCGCCAAATCCTTCTCCTGCTTCTTCAAAAGCATCTTTTTGTTTTCCTTTTATACTTCGGTATACATACGAAAACGGACTATTATTCATATCCCCACAAATAATAAAGGGAGTTTTGCATTTTTTGATATTCTCTTTAAATATTTCTGCCTGCTCTTGTTGCTGTCTGAATCCTTTACTTATTCGGGTATAAATAAGCTGCGACTTTTCCTGATTTACATTATCTATATTATTCGAAATATTAGTGACATCAGGCGAAATTTTGATGGATTGCAAGTGCATGTTATACACACGAATTACATCTTTACCACGCTTAATATCAGCATAAATAACATTATTATCTGAATTAGGAAAAATAATATTCCCTTCGAATATAATAGGAAACTTAGAAAAAATAGCCTGACCAGTTTTAATCTGATTTCCATCTATAAAAATATAACGATGAGGATATACTTTTAAGTCGATGTGAGCCGAATTGGAGTATTCCTGAATACAGAGAATGTCCGGATCTTTTTCATCTATAAAAGCCTTAATATTAGACGGAATATCATCCCGGTCCAGCCATTTAAAAACATTAAAAAGACGAACATTGTAACTCATAATAGAGAAGTCTTTTTCGTCTTTGATATATTCCTTGGCAGAGAATTTATAAAATTTACTGATAAAGGTAATTCCGGTCAACAAAACCAAACCAGATAAAATAAGGCGTTTTTTAAACTGAATTGCCCAGTAAATAAAGAACAACCCATTCAACACAAAAAAAACCGGCATAAAGAGTGTAAGCACCGATAGAAGCGGAAAACTTCTAGGTGCCAAAAAAGGTAAAATATAAATACTAAATGTCACTACAGTCAGCACTATATTCAAAAAGAACATTATTTTATTAAACCACGAAAGGTTTTTCATATTTTCTTGCTAAAAGGATTATTTTCCAGCTTTAAATAAAAACTCTTTTTCTTCTTTTGTCAAACAATCATAACCAGACTGGCTAATCTTGTCTAAAATTTCATCAATTTGTTGTTGCGTTTTGTCTTTCGTAACAATTCTTGACGTCACTTTTTCTGTAGGTTTTTGGTAATTTTTATGAACTTTTTTGAAAGGGGTCGAAGGGGATTTTCTGAATAGATTTGCAAAAAAATCTAATGTTCTGGACACTATTTTACTTAAGTCTATTCCGTTTTGAAGCAATTTAATAAAGACAAATCCAAAAACTGCTCCGGCTAAATGCGAAATATGCCCACCGGTATTTTCTAATCGGAACTGCATTAAATCCAAAACTAAAATTACAGCCGTAATATGCCAAAGCTTAACGTTTCCAAAAAACATTAAACGAACACCCATCAAAGGCTGATAAGTCGTTACCGCAACTAAGATTGCCATAATAGCTGCCGAAGCACCAACAATAGAACCTGCTACGTTTGAAAAATAAAAACTTAGCGCGAAAACAACTCCAGAGAAAATTGCACCCAAAATGTACAAACCTAAATATTGTTTTTGAGTAAAAAAGGTCAGGAACAAATTACTGGCAAAATTTAAAATCATCATATTGAACAATAAATGCCAAAACGATGCATGAAAAAAAGCATAGGTTAAGAATGTCCAGGGCTTAAACAAAAACACATTGGGATCTGATGACAAAGCCAGCCAATCCGGATAAGCAAAACCGCCTCCTGAATATTGATAAAAAAACACTAAAGCGATTATAAAGCAAGCAACGTTCCAGTAAATAACACGCATTGCTATGCCACCTAATTTATACTGTAATTTTAAATCATCAAGAATATTCATAAAAGCTTCTTTTGGTTTTTATTCTATATTAAAGTTAAAAATTAATTCCAACGATTATTATTAAACTGATTTTTTTTCCAGTACCACATAATTAAAAAACCAAACAAAGCACCTCCAATATGTGCATAATGAGCAATTCCAGATTCTATTCCTAAAAATGAACTTCCGAAAATACCAAAAAAACCATCAAAAAGAAGCATGTAAACCGGTACAAAATATTTCGCTTTAATTGGAATTGGTATAAACATAATTCCCAATTCTGCATTAGGAAACATAAAGGTAAAGGCAACCAATAATCCATAAATAGCTCCGGAAGCTCCGACAACAGTTCCAAAATAAGCTTCAGTAAAATGCTTAAACTCAGAAACAGTCAATATTTGCTGCCATCTTGTATCTATTTTTCCTTGGTCTAGCAATTGCAAAATTTGTACTTTATTATATCCATTAGCTAATAATGTATTCAATGCATCCTGATAAAAATAATAATTTACAGCATAATTTATTAAAGCCGCTCCTAATCCGCAAGAGATGTAAAAAAACAAGAATTTTTTACCGCCCCAAAAATGCTCCAGTGTTGATCCAAAAGAATATAACGCAAACATATTAAAAGCAATATGCATCACACTACCATGCATAAACATGTGTGTGATAGGCTGCCAAAATTTAAATCCTGGATTTTCAGGAAAGAAAAGAGCAAAATATACTTGTGCAGCGGGAACTAAATTGCAGCCAATAAAAAAGATAATATTAATTATCAATAATTGTTTTACAACGGGAGTCATATTCATCATAAGGCAAACTTTTTATCTATATCTTCCACACGCATGGTGATGAAAGTTGGTTTTTGAAAAGGTGAAATATTTGGATCTTTACAGGCAAACAAACCGTTTACCAGATTATCTTGTTCTTTTTCGGTTAAATAAGATCCTGTTTTAACCGCTAAACTTTTGGCCATCGATTTGGCAATTGTATCATTCTGGCTATAACTGCTGGCCGGGATTCCGTCTTGTAAATCGCTCAATAATTGTTCAATTACAAGCGAAACTTCACTTTCGGTAATATTTACCGGAATTCCCGAAATCACAATATGATCGGTCTGCGCTTCTTCAAAAACAAAACCGGTGGTTTCTAAAGAAGGTTTTAATTCTTCGATTAATGTCATTTCATCAGAAGAATAAAACAAATTCAGCGGAAACAATAATTGCTGACTCGAAGCCTGATTTACGGTCATATTAAGCAAAAATTGTTCGTATAAAATACGTTGATGCGCACGTTGCTGATCAACGATTACCATCCCGGATTTTATAGGCGAAACAATGTATTTTTTATGAATTTGATACGTTCCCTGACTTGCCTGCTCAATTTCATTATCATTGAACAACGACGAAGTTACTTCTTCATTTTCGAATGTAAAAGGTGAACTTTCTATTGTATCGGTTTCCAGACCTACATATAAACTTTCCCACGTTGCCGTTGGTTCTACTCTTTTATTATATCCCGAATATGAATTTGATCCTGAACCAGATCCGGATCCAGAACTAAAACTTGATCCAGATCCTGAACTAAAACTAGAACTTGAACCCGATTTAGCATAATGCTGATTGGTTTTATCATCTGTAAACGGATTAAAAGTTCCGTCTACCTGAATTGTTGGCGTTTCTGCCTCTAAATCTTTATAGTGATACGGCGTATCTAAATTGGCATCACGATCAAAATCAAGAACAGGCGCAACATTAAATTGCCCTAAACTATGCTTGATCGAAGCTCTTAAAATAGCATATAAAGCTTGTTCATCATCGAACTTAATTTCTGTTTTAGTAGGATGAATGTTGATATCGATTGTATTGGGCGGAACTTGCAAAAACAAGAAATAACTTGGCTGCGAACCATCTTTCAAAAGTCCGTCATAAGCTGCCATTACCGCATGATGCAAATAACCGCTCTTTATGAAACGATCGTTTACAAAAAAGAACTGTTCTCCCCTGCTTTTCTTGGCAAATTCGGGTTTGCAAACAAATCCCTGAACATTGATAATCTCTGTATCTTCGTTAACAGGCACCAATTTTTCATTGGTTTTACCTGACATGATCCCAACAATACGCTGACGATAACCTGCAGCAGGCAAATTGTACATTTCGCTGCCGTTATGATAAAATGTAAAATGAATATTAGGATGTGCCAAAGCTACACGCTGAAACTCATCCATAACATGACGAAATTCAACTATATCAGATTTTAAGAAATTGCGTCGGGCAGGAATATTAAAAAATAAATTTTTAACAGCAAATGAGGTTCCTTTTGGCAAAACGGCAACTTCCTGCGAAACAAATTTACTTCCTTCAATAACAATATGAGTTCCCAGTTCGTCCTGGTCTTGTTTGGTTTTCATTTCCATGTGCGCGATTGCCGCAATAGAAGCCAATGCTTCTCCACGAAAACCTTTTGTACATAAGGAGAATAAATCCTCAGCTTGGCGTATTTTAGAAGTAGCGTGACGCTCAAAACACAAACGCGCATCGGTCACACTCATTCCTGAACCATTATCAATTACCTGAACTAATGATTTTCCGGCATCTTTAATAATCAATTTAATGTCGGTTGCCTTAGCATCAACAGCATTTTCTAACAGCTCTTTTACGACTGAAGCAGGTCTTTGAACCACTTCTCCAGCGGCAATTTGGTTAGCAACGTGATCAGGAAGTAATTGAATGATACTCGACATTAAGAAAAAATAATTAAAAAGTTAAGGTTAAAATTTTCGAACCAAGAAGCACAAATTTAATGAATTTCTCTTGGCTTTTAGAATAAGTGCTGTCATAAAAAAAACAAAAAACCTGTACTATTTTACACAGTACAGGTTTTTAATATTTTAGAAGAAAAATATTGCTATTCTTTCTCGATTTTTATCGGCGTTTCTTCTATCTGAATTGCTCCTGAAGACAATAACGGCTGATGAAACGGGTGCGACATCGAAGCTTGCTGACGAATATAAGCCATTTTGATTGCAGCAATTGCAGCTTCAGTACCTTTGTTTCCGTGAATTCCTCCACTTCTATCGATTGACTGCTGCATATTGTTGTCTGTCAAAACGCAAAAAATAACCGGAATATCAGTTTGAACATTCAAATCTTTAATTCCCTGTGTTACACCTTCGCATACAAAATCAAAATGTTTCGTTTGCCCCTGGATTACGCATCCAATTACAATAACTGCATCTACATTTTGTGTCTGTAACATTTTCTTTGCACCATAAATCAACTCAAAACTTCCCGGAACATTCCAGCGAATAATTTGTTGAGCCGGAACTTCATTATCAATTAATGCTTCAAAAGCACCATTATAAAGCCCTTCGGTTATAGTTTCATTCCACTCAGAAACAACAATCCCAAATCGAAAATCTTTCGCATTTGGGATCGTGTTTTTATCGTATTCTGATAAATTTTTATTTTCGGTAGCCATCTTTTATATTTAAGATTTTAGATTTTTTAATTTCAGATTGTAAAAATACAAATCTAAACTCTAAAATCTAAACTCTGCCATAATATTATTGCGCTAATCCAATCAATACATCTACAGAAGCTGCTTCTGGAGTTGCATCGTAGTTTTCTTTAATATCTGTTAAATATTTCAAAGCATCTTCTTTTTGACCTAAAGCCAAAGCCGTTTTACCAGCTTTTAATAAGAAACGAGGCGTTGTAAAATCGTTTTTGTTAGATTCAGCAGCTTTTACGTAATAGTCTAAAGCTTCTTTTTGTTGATTTTTTTGAGAATAAGCATCTCCAATTCCACCAATTGCCAAAGCATTAACGATAGCTTCTTTAGATTTAAAGTTACCTAAATATTTAATGGCGTCATCAAATTTACCTGTATTCAAATATGCCATACCAGCATAATAGTTTGCTAAATTTCCAGCATCAGTTCCAGAATATTCTTCAGCAATTTTTACGAATCCAAATTTACCTTCAGAACCATTCAAAGCCAATTTATATAATGAATCACTTGCTACACCATTTGTCGCTTTATCAAAATTTTGCTGAGCAACAAACATTTCGCTTGCAGCTTCGTCTTGTTTAGGAGCTTCGATGAATTTTTGGTACGCCAAATATCCAATAGTAGCCACAGCAATACCGGCAACTAAACCAATAATGATTTTTTGATTTTTAGCAACCCAATCCTCAGTTTTTGAAGCAGTTTCATCCAGTTTAGAAAAAACGTCAGCTGTAGTACTGTTTTTTCCATCAAGAATTACTTGTTGTTCTTCATTCACAACCTCCTCTTTAACTTCCTTTTCCTTTGGTGCTTTATATCCTCTTTTATTGTAAGTAGCCATTTAAAATTAATTTAGTGAACGGCAAAAATAAAATTTTTATTGAAACTAACGTAAAAAAAAGCAAATTTATATCTATTTAAAAAAAATAATTCACTAAACAGCCAATTCTTACTCTTTAATCCCGAAATAATTCATCTCAAAATCCGCTAAAAGCCTAACTATTTGGATCTTTTTAGCCATTTGCATCTTACTATTTTCTACTTAACAAAAGTTTTCAATACCATTAAAAGTAATTTTTAACCACAGATTTCACAGATTGTAACAGATTACGCTTTTATTCAATTAAATTTGCAGAACAAAATCCTTTTTAATCTTTTATCCCGATAGTTATCTGGGAGCTGTAGAAAAAACCTAACCTGCAGGAGAAGTCATAAATGGGAAATGCCAACTTTTATCATTACAGTTTCGAAAAAAATGTATTTAAACAAAATTTCTTTATTCAATTATAAAAATTTCTCCGAAGTCAGTTTTGATTTTGACCGCAAGATCAATTGTTTTGTGGGCAAAAACGGAATTGGAAAAACGAATGTACTGGATGCCATTTATCATCTGGCTTACGGAAAAAGTTATTTTAATCCGCTGGCCGTACAAAACATCAAACACGGAGAAGAGTTTTTTGTAATTGATGCCGAACTGGAAAAGAATGACAGAACAGAACAAATTGTTTGCAGTTTAAAAAAAGGGCAAAAGAAAATTTTAAAACGTAACGGAAAAGCTTACGATAAATTCTCCGATCATATTGGGTTTATTCCGTTAGTAATAATTTCTCCGGCAGATCGTGATTTAATTATCGAAGGAAGCGAAACGCGTCGTAAATTTATGGACAGTGTGATCTCGCAATTAGACTCCACTTATCTGCATCAGCTTATTCAATATCAAAAAGTAATTGTTCAGCGAAATGCATTATTGAAGTATTTCGCCCTAAATCATACTTTCGATAATGATACCTTATCTATATATAATGAACAACTGAATAGTTTTGGACAATCGATTTTTGAAAAAAGAAAAGATTTCCTCGAACAATTTATACCTATATTTAATGTACATCATCAGGCCATAACCGGATCTGAAGAAACGGTGCAACTCGTTTACGAAAGTCATTTGTTCGAAAAAGACTTACTAACGCTTTTACAGGAAAATATCAATAGAGATCGTGCGCTGCATTACACAAGCGTAGGAATTCACAAAGACGATTTATCTTTTGAAATCGACTCACATCCTATAAAAAAATTCGGATCGCAAGGTCAGCAAAAATCATTTTTGATTGCTTTGAAATTAGCTCAGTTTGAATTTCTAAAAAAACAAAGCGGCGTAAAACCGTTACTGCTTTTTGATGATATTTTTGACAAGCTTGACGAAACCCGGGTTGGTAAAATCATCGAAATGGTCAACAGCGAGACTTTTGGTCAGCTTTTTATTTCAGATACACATCCGGAACGTACCGAAACTATTGTAAAATCAACACATCAGAGTTATAAGATTTTTAATTTGTGATTTTTTTTGCCACGAATTTCACGAATTAACGCTAATTATTTTCTTATTTAAATTTTAAAATCAATCTAAAATAGATAAGTTTTGTGAAATTCATTTTTCAGAAAAACTAATTTGTGCTAATTCGTGAAATTCGTGGCGAAAATATAAATTGAAAAATCATTACTTTAGCGATACCATTTTTAAAATTTAATCCCATGAAATTCCCCAAAATTTTATTACTAATAGTTTCAATTGTATTCATTTCCTGCAACGATAAAAAATCAAACTCTTTTGAGTCACTGCATCCAAAAGAATTTGCAGAAAAAATTAAAACAACCGATCATCCACAAATTTTAGACGTTCGAACTCCTGACGAATTCGAATTGGAACATATCGATAATGCCAAAAACGTAAACTGGAACGGTGAGGATTTCGAAGCAAAAGCATCATCTTACGACAAATCGAAACCTGTTTTTGTCTATTGCCTAAGCGGAGGAAGAAGCAAAAAAGCAGCTACAAAACTAAAAGAATTAGGTTTTGATACCGTTTACGAATTAGATGGCGGTTTCCTGAACTGGAACGAAGAAGGATTTGGAATTCCCGCAGCGGCAGAAGCCGGAATGTCTATGAATGATTTTAATGATTTATTAAATTCAGACAAAAAGGTTTTGGTCGATTTTTATGCTGTTTGGTGCGGACCATGCAAGCAAATGGAACCCTTTCTTTTACAAATGCAAAAAGATATGGCAGATAAAGTAAAGATTATTAGAATTGATGTTGATAAGAACAAAACATTGGCAACTCAGCTAAAAATTGACCAATTACCAACAATTGTATTATACGAAAACAAGGCCGTACAATGGAAAACTACAGGTTTTATCAGTGAAGAAGACTTAAAAAAACAACTGCAATAAAATAAAGAATATGCTAACGAAAGAATCATTGCAATTTTTAGACGATTTAAAAAAGAACAATAACAGAGATTGGTTTCAGGACAATAAAAAGAGATATGAGATTTTCAAAAAAGATTATCACCAGTTAGTAAGTGATTTTCTTGACGTAATGAAACCGCTTGATCCGTCATTAGAATTGCTCGAAGTTAAAAATTGCACCTTCAGAATCAATCGCGACATTCGATTCTCTAAAGACAAATCGCCATATAAAGCCCATTTAGGAGTTTGGATGTCTACCGGCGCTAAAGGAGCTAATCGCGCCGGATATTATGTACATATTGAAAAAGGTGCCAGTTTTATCGCCGGCGGATTTTATTCGCCAGAAGCGGAAGACTTGAAAAAAGTACGTAAAGAAATTGCGTTTTTTCATGAAGATCTGGAAGCTATTATTGGCGATAAAAACTTTAAGAAAGAGTTTGGAAGTTTAGATGTAAATGAAACCAATTCGCTTAAAAACCCGCCAAGAGGTTACGAAAAAGACCATCCTGCTATTGAGTTTTTAAAACTAAAAAGCTTTACAGCTACTCAAAAATATGATATTGCTGAAGTCACTCAAAAAGACTTTGTTGCCAAAATGAGCAAAAAACTAATTGCTTTAAAACCTTTAAACGAATTCATCAATCGCGCTTTAGAGACGGATGAATTTTAAAAAATTACATCTATTTTTGCCACAGATTTCACAGATTAACACAGATTAGTAAAGAAATCTTTTAAATCCTTTAATCTGTGGCAAAAAAAATCATCGCATGAAAAAAAGAAAAATACTTTTTCTGGGAGAATCTTATCGTGCGGATGCGATTACGTGGATGAATGGTTTGAAAGAATTTGGCGATTTTGAAATTTGCACCTGGGAACTTCAAACACCCAACAATTCAAAACTCAACCGATTCAAGCGTATTTTAGAATATGTCTTTTCTCCTATTTCAATTCGAAAAACAATCCGTCGAGAAAAACCGGATATGATTATTGCAGAAAGAACAACCAGTTACGGTTTTCTGGCTGCGATTTCAGGAATGCATCCTATCGCAATTGCCCAACAAGGCCGAACCGATTTATGGCCGGAAGGCTCGGTTTTATTACCCTTAAAAAAAATCATTCAGAAACACGCTTTCAAAAAAGCCGATTTAATTCATGCCTGGGGTCCGGTCATGACTATTTCGATGAAAGCAATTGGTGTTGACATGAATAAAGTTTTGGTTATCCCAAAAGGAATTGATTTATCACTTTTTTCTCCTTCAACAAATAATTCAAACAAAATTGAAGCGATTGTAACACGATCTTTACAATCAGAATATCGACATGATTCTATTCTAAAAGCATTTGCAATTTTACATCAAAAAAAAATTGACTTTTCGTTGACAATTGTTGGCGACGGAACACGATTGCAGTTTCTAAAAGACTTGGCAAAAGAGCTTCAAATCGAAAACAAGGTAATTTTTACAGGAAGAATTCCAAATACTGAACTTCCTAAATTATTGCAACAATCGAATATTTATATCAGCATGCCAATTACAGAAGGAGTTTCGGCTTCTTTATTCGAGGCAATGGCTTGTAATTGTTATCCTGTAGTTTCAGACATTCCGGGAAATCAAAGTTGGATCAAACATCGCGAAAACGGGCAATTAATTGAAATTGATAATATCGAGGTGCTGGCCGAAGAACTAATTTGGTCTTTTGAGAATACTGAATCCCGAAATCAGGCTGTTATTCAAAACAGAAAATTTGTCGAGCAAAATGCGAATTATGATACTAATATGAAGGTTATTGCGGATAAATATCATGAATTGCTGGATTCTTGTGCTTAGTTTAACCGCAAAGAACGCAAGATTTTTACCTCCCAAACTTTTTTAAAAATACAAAGTTCGCAAAGCTTTGTATTGATAAAACGTTGCTAACTTTGCAAATTTTTGCTATAAAAAATTTCATTCGATAACGCGAGGATAAGCCAAAGAAACTTTCTTTTTGAAATCATCATAAATCACAAAGTGGAAATTACTATTTTCCTGAACAAGAATAACATCACCGTATTTTTCTTTTTTTGAAAAGACAACTTTACACTTAAAAAAATCAATCAACTTTCTATTATCAATACAATCTTTTATGATATCTTCCTGATCTTTTCCTTTCGTATTATTCCAGACAAAATCATACGATCTCCAATCAAAAGAATCCATTAACTCATTATATAAAATTTTATTATTATCATCTTCTAAAACTCCATTGCTTTTAATTAACCGAACTGAATCTGAATCTTTATAAATATAAAAAATCCCTAAATCTCTATTTAATTCTGTTTCCGATTTTAAATTACCCCCACAAAAACCACTAAAATGAATATCTTCTAAGATAAAACGAATATGCACTTCATCAATAAATATAAATCTTCCCGAGGTGTTTTTAAAACAATCATTACCACATTTAGCTGAATATCCACTTGAGAATGTCCCATCTAAATTTAAAGTCAAACTATTTCCCAATGAAAACTTCTTTTGTCCAACTAAAGAGTATTCTTTATAATCTCCAGCTCCGATTATCCCGTCAATCTTCCAAGTTCCGTATATATTTGTTTGAGCAATAACTGATGTTGGAAGAAAGGAAAAAACTAAAATTAATACCAACTTATTAAGAACTGATTTAATGTTTTCTCTTCGAGATATCATTTTTGATTCTGCCATTATTACATTTTAAAAATTAAAGTTAAACCTATAAATTGCATTGCAAAACCTAACATCCTACGGTTGTAAAAACTCCAACGGGCTTGATGATCTTTTTTTCTTCGGATGCCGGTTTTGATAAATATAGCGTTGGACTTGAAACATTATAATGATTTGACGTATCAATAATTAAATCTAATTTTCCATCTCCGTCGATATCGCCTGCAAATACTATTTCTATAAACCTTTCGTCAATGTTTTTTTTCGCAACTAAAAGTGTCTTAGTTTCTTTGCCATTTTCATATGCTCTTAAATAAAGGCTATAATCAGAAACCTCAATCCATTCTGAATCAACTCTTTCTTTTCTTTTTTTCACAAGTGCAAATAAAGTATATTCAATATTTTTATAATTAAATTCAAAATCCTCATTATCAGCAAGATTTGCAGGCACTTTTATATTCCATACTTCTCTATTACTCAAATATGGCTTTTTTTCAATTAGAACAATACAAGTATCTTTTATTGATGTTGTAACTTCCCAACCCGTTTTATCTTCTTCGTTTTCATCTACAATAGGATCATTTACAGACTTTATAAATACCTGGGTTTGAGAAAGAGTATAAACATTATCTTTTTTAAAGAGACCAAACCAAACTTTCTTGTCGAAATGCTTTTCAACCTCATCGTTATGAAATATTTCGGTTCGAAGAATTTTAATCTGTAACGTACTATCAACAGGAAAAGAGAAATCATCAACTTCATTACTAACTTTTACAATTGCAGCTTTATCAGAGGTCTTATTGCTTTCAAACTTCTTAATTGCAGTATCGGTTTTCTTTTTATCACAACTTAAAATTTGAAAAATCACGACTAAAAAAACTAATAATTTACAAAATTCTTTCATACATATATATTTGAGATACAGAGAACCAAACATACAAAAGATAGAACACAAACTTTAATTCAAATTAAAAATTTATTAAGAAAACCAACATGTAACTTTTCTTCAATTGCAACGACATATTGTTGAATCGTTTAATTTAATAAAAAAGAGATGAGTAATAGAAGAAACTGGTTAAAACAAATAGGTTTAGGTGCGGTAGGATTAGGTTTTTGCCAATTTGAAGCATTTGCAAATCCATCCGAAGAATATCTTTTACCAAATTTCGATAAATCTCCCATCTTATTACGATCAAACGAAAATCCTTATGGCCCTTCTCCCTTAGCCAGAATTGCTATGACCAAAAGTATCAATAACAGCAATCGATACGCCTGGAATATTTATCCTGAATTAATTACCTCTATTGCAAAAAAGAACAATGTCTTAGATAATAACATTCTGCTTGGTGCCGGCTCAACAGAAATTTTAGATTTAGTTCTTCAATACAGTTCTTTAAATAAAGGTAATTTTATAATCGCCGAAAATACATTTGACTACTGGACATCTCCATCTGAAAAATTAGGAATAAAAAAAATCGCTGTTCCGTTAACTAAAGACAAAAAACATGATTTAACAGTCATGTTACAAGCAATTGATTCAGATACAAAAATGATCTATATCTGCAATCCTAACAATCCGACAGGAACAATATGTGATAGAGAAAAATTAGTATCTTTTGTAAAAGAGGCTACCAAAAAAGCGATTGTCTTTGTCGATGAAGCCTATATCGATTTTACAAAAGAACAATCATTAAGTGATCTGGTTATTGACAACAAAAATTTAATTATAACCAAAACTTTCTCCAAAATGTATGGTTTAGCTGGTGCAAGAGTAGGTTATGCTATTGCAAATGCTACGACAATTGATTCACTCAATATTTTAAAATCATCTCCTGGCTTATCAATTAGCAAGGTATCTACACTCGCCGCAATCGCTTCATTAAATGATGAAAAATTCATTCAGGAAGTATATGCAAAAAATGAAGAGGCTAAGAAATATACCATTGACCAACTTACACAACTCAACTTAACATGTATTCCTTCCTATTCTAACTTTATTTATTTCTCGCTGGAGAATTATAAAAAGGATTTCTTTAAACAATTAGAAATCAATAATATTATAGGAACCAAAATCTATGAAGAAGATGGAAAATGGAGCAGAATTACTATTGGAACAATGAAAGAAATGCAACAATTTATTGAAGCTATAAAATAAAACTTCGCAAAAACCAATTGATCCTCTCTCACGCATCATTTTAATCATTTAATTGTCTGTTATTTTATAGAAAACCAACCCAAATAAATAATAATCCTTACTTTTGAACTCAGAAATATTCCGACGTTTCGGGACAAAAAAAGCCTTTTATTTATGGAAATTCAATCCAACTTTTCTTTAAAAAACTATAATACTTTTGGTATCGAAGCCAAAGCCAAACAATTTGTTGCCGTTCATTCAGTAGACGAATTAAAATCAATTTTGAAACAATACAAGAACGAGAAAAAATTTATTTTAGGCGGCGGAAGCAATATGCTTTTAACTAAAGATATTGAGGCTTTGGTCATTCATATTGATTTAAAAGGTAAAAAAATCATTAAGGAAGATGACGATTTTGTCTGGGTCGAAAGTCAGGCTGGCGAAACCTGGCACGATTTCGTTCTTTATACCATCGATAACAATTTTGGAGGTTTAGAAAACATGTCTCTGATTCCTGGCAATGTTGGTACAACGCCAGTTCAGAATATTGGTGCTTACGGAACCGAAATAAAAGACACTTTTGTTTCTTGCGAAGCCATGAATACTGAAACTCAGGAAATAAAAACTTTCACCAATGCCGAATGTAATTTTGGCTACAGAGAAAGCATCTTCAAAAATGAAGTTAAAGATCAATATATTATCACTTCGGTAATTTATAAACTCACAAAACGCAATCACAAAATCAATACTTCTTACGGAGACATTACGGCTGAATTGGCTAAAAACAATGTGACAACTCCAACTTTAAAAGACGTGAGTAATGCTGTAATAGCCATCAGACAAAGCAAATTACCGGATCCTAAAGAACTGGGAAATAGCGGAAGTTTCTTTAAAAACCCCATTTTATTAAAATCTGATTTCGAAAAAATCCATCAAAAGTTTCCTGAAATGAAATATTATGAAGTTTCAGAAACTGAGGTAAAAGTTCCGGCAGGGTGGTTAATCGAACAAGCAGGTTTTAAAGGAAAACGTTTTGGTGATGCGGGAGTGCATAAAAATCAGGCTTTGGTTTTGGTAAATTACGGAAACGCAACCGGACAGGAAATTTTAGCCGTTTCGAAAGATGTTCAAAAAACTGTTTTCGAAAAGTTTGGGATTCATATTGAAGCGGAAGTTAATGTGATATAAAACACGAATTTCACAAATTTTCACTAATTACAATATTGTCAGACTGAGCGAAGTTGAAGTCCGTTATAGCAATAAAACATCTCTTCCGAAGTTTCGGAACGCTCGATGTGACAAATCCAAAAACTCATTTTCTTCAAATAAGATGACACAAAGTATTTCTATAAAAATAGTAAATCCAAACAACGAAAAAGTTTTGGCAATTACAGAAGAATTATCAGAAAATCTTTACCTTCGTTTTGGAAGTGATGGAAAAAATTCTTTTCAGGATTGGGAGAATGAAAATTCAAAATTTGTATTTGTTGTAGCTGAAATTAATTCTGAAATTGTGGGTTGCGGCGCTATTAGGCCAATTGATCAAAATCTCGGAGAAGTAAAACGAATGTATGCCAAATATCCGGGAAAGAAAATTGGACAAACGATTTTAGGTTTTTTAGAAAATGAAGCTGTCAATCTTGGTTATACCAATTTGGTTTTAGAAACACGAGTAAAAAATGAAAGTGCTGTTCATTTTTATCAAAAACAAGGATACAAAGTAATTCCGAATTACGGAAAATATACAGATCGACCGGAAGCCATTTGTCTGGGAAAATCTCTAAATCAAAATTCATAAAAATGTATACTCCTAAAATATACAAAGACGAAGATCCGGAATCGATCAGAACTTTTTTGAAAGAAAATAGTTTTGGCATCCTCATCAATCAAACTCAGGGAAAATTATGCGCAACGCATATTCCGATAGAACTTGAAGTTACAGTTGATGGAAAAGAAATTTTACAAGGACATATTTCAAAATTAAATCCGCAAGCAGAAGGTTTTGCTGAGAACGATCAGGTTTTGGCTGTATTTACAGGTCCGCATAGTTACATTTCGTCTTCCTGGTACGATCACGAAAATGTACCTACATGGAATTATATAGCCGTACATGTTTATGGCCGAATTAAAATTGTAGACGAAAACACGACAATAGAGCAGCTTAAAAAATTGGTTGATAAATATGAAGCGGGTTCTGAGAATCCGGTTCGTGTTGAGGATTTATCAACAAAAACAATGCGCGAAGCGAGAGGAATATTTGGTTTTGAAATTGAAATTGATGAAATTCAGGCTACCAAAAAACTGTCTCAAAACCGCGACGACCACAATTATAAAAACATTATTATGGAATTAGAAAAAACTGAAAACCCTCAGGCTATTGCTGTTGCAAAAGAAATGTCGAAATGCCGAAAGTAAATTGGCTTTAGCCATTGAAATCTAGGAATTCATAAGTACATTTGCACGCGCAAGATTCAGAAATTAAAAGACATTAAAATCAGATGCTTATAACTTTATTTTACTTCTTTATTGCTATTGTTGTTATCCAGGTTTTCTACTATTTAGGAATTTTTGGAAAGTTTGCTTTTGCTAAACCACAAGATATTACATCAAAAAAATTACCAGTTTCGGTAATTGTATGTGCTAAAAATGAAGAAGAAAACGTTAAAAAGTTTATTCCGCTATTGGCAGAACAAGATTACCCTGATTTCGAAATTGTTTTAATAGATGATGCTTCAAGCGACGAAACCTTAGAAGTTTTTGAGCAATTTGAACAACAATATCCTAATATTCGTTTAGTAAAAGTGCAAAATAACGAAGCTTTTTGGGGTAATAAAAAATATGCCTTAACCTTAGGAATCAAAGCTTCTAAAAAAGAATACTTATTATTTACCGATGCGGATTGTTATCCAACTTCAAAAAACTGGATTACGGCAATGACTTCTCAATTTACCATGAATAAAACAATTGTTTTAGGCTACGGAGGTTATGAGAAAGTTGAGCGTTCTTTATTGAATAAAATCATTCGTTTTGAAACGGTTTTAACAGCGGTACAATATTTTTCATGGGCAAAATTAGGACTTCCATATATGGGAGTTGGTCGTAATTTAGCCTATAAAAAAGAAGAGTTTTTTAATGTAAATGGTTTCATAGAGCACATTCAGATTCGTTCTGGCGACGATGACTTGTTTATCAATCAGGCTGCAAACAAAAACAATACAACTATATCTTACACTCCGGAAAGTTTCACCTACTCAAAACCAAAAGAAACTTACAGAGAGTGGTTTACTCAAAAAAGAAGACACATTTCTACTGCCGAGCATTATAAGTTTTTCGACAAAATGCAGTTGGCTTTGTTTTTTATATCACAATTATTCTTCTTTATCTTAGTTATAGTATTATTAGCTTTCCAATTTCAATGGATTGCAGTACTGGCTATTTTAGCGACACGTTATACCGTGGCATGGACTGTAATTGGGTTTTCTGCTGGAAAATTAAAAGAAAATGATATTAAAGTTTGGTTTCCTATTGTAGAAATCATGCTTATATTCACACAAATTAATATCTTTATAACTAATATCTTTTCAAAACCTGTATATTGGAAATAAATTCTAAAATAGAAAAAGCAAAAAAGGGCGATCAAATCGCCTTTACTTTTTTATTAGATTATTTCTGGAACGAAGTGTACGGCTTTATGCTAAAGCGTACGGAAAACGAAACTACTGCCGAAGATATTACTATTGAAACCTTCTCTAAAGCCTTTGACAAAATAGGTTCTTACAACCCTGAATTTCAATTCAACACCTGGTTAATTGCTATTGCAAAAAATGTATATATTGATTTATTGCGTAAAAAGAAAACCAATCTTTTTATCGAAATCACTGACAACGAAGACCAACAGGCTTACAATATTGCCGACCCTACTCCATCAGCCGAAGATGCTTTAATTAAAGAGCAAAATCTTTCCCGCCTGCTACAATGCATCAAAGAACTGAAACCACATTATCAGGAAGTAATTCAGCTGCGTTATTTTCAGGAAATGACTTATCAGGAAATCGCACTTAAAATCGATGAGCCTTTAAGCAATGTAAAAGTAAAATTACTTCGTGCTAAAAAATTATTGGCAGAAATTATCGAACGTAATAGATAATTTATTATCTTTAGGTAAAGAATAAAATATAATTCACTTTATTCTTAAAAAAGTAAATTATCCACACATTAAAACAACAACGTTTCCGTTGTTTGCCAAACCCAAAACCTTATCGCTTATGATTTAAATGTTACTTAACCTTAAAATCCATAAATCATGTCTAAATCAAGTATCTACGAAACAAGCTGGACCAATCTTGTTTTCGAAAACAAAAACAAAGAGTACGGCGCGTATCAATTACGCCAGGAGAATTCAAAAACTACCATCTCAGCTCTATTTATGGGTTTGCTATTATTAGCGGCTTTGGGAAGTGTATCAGTGTTAATTAACAAGTTAAAACCTTCTGTGGTAGAAACAGTACCATTTGATCCGGGGCCTGTAGTGGTAACCCCTTATGAAATGCACCCTGTTATTCCAAAAACAGAAGAGCCAGTAGTTCAACAACAACAAACTGCAGCGGCAGCGCCATCTACCAGCACGCAATTAACTCGTCCTGTTATTGTAACGCCAGATCAGGCTACTCCTGAAATTGCTACAAATGCAAATAATGTGACTGCTCCGGAAAATCCTGCAGGAACAGGAAGTGCTTTAAACGCAACACCAACAACTGGAGGCGGCGGTGGAGATACAGAAGTTGTATCAGTAGCACCAATAACCAACGAACCTGTACTTCCTGCGCTTTTAGACAAAATGCCGGAATTTCCAGGAGGAATGGCTAAGTTTTATACTTATGTTGGTAACAATTTCAACAGACCGGAATTGGATGCTGACAGAACTTTAAAAGTTTATGTTTCATTCGTAATCGAAAGAGACGGTTCTATTACCGATATCATGGTGAAAAATGATCCTGGTTACGGACTTGGAAAAGAAGCTATCAGAGTACTTAAATCATTAAAAACAAAATGGATTCCCGGAGTATTAAACGGGAAAGCAGTTCGAACTGCCTATAACCTTCCTATTACTATAAAAACGGAAGCTCAATAATAAAAGGAGAAAAGCAGAACTTAGGTTCTGCTTTTTTTATGACTTTAATTTAAAACTACATTTTAATTGAATCATTAAGAGATTAAGAAAAATTAAGCACAACTTTTTGAGTTAATTTTTCTTAATCTCTTAATGGTAGAAAATCAATATTATTTTTAATTTTAATTACTTTTACATCACCTTTTAAAGGAAAATCAAATCTATCAAAATTAAAAACTAAAAAATGGGAATATTTTCAGCTATCCTTGGCAACGCAGGTTCAGTAAGTCAGGAAGATTTAATTAAAAAATACGGACAACTTTTGACTGATAATGAGGAAATCGAAATGGGTTTTAAACTTATTCGTGATACTTTTATCTTTACCAACAAAAGATTAATATTAGTTGACGTACAAGGAATTACAGGCAGCAAAACAGAATACAAATCTATCGCCTACAAAAGCATCACTCGCTTTAGCGTAGAAACTGCCGGAACTTTTGATCTTGATGCCGAATTGAAAATTTGGGTTTCAAGCGAGCTAAACCCAAGTATTGTAAAGCAATTTAATAAATCTGTAAATGTGTACGATGTACAAAAAGTACTGGCTTTTCACGTTTTAGGTTAATTTTAAAATAAAAACCCGATAAATTTCTGAGAAACTTATCGGGTTTTATTTTTCTATCAGAAATTATTATTTCTTTTTAGTAGTTGTTTTTTTCGTAGTTGTAGCTTTTTTGGTTGTCGTTTTGGTAGCTACAGGCGCAGTATTTACAATTTTTTGTTGTACATAAGGTTTATACAAACCGTCTTTTTCGGCTCTTTTTTTAGCATCTTCGGCTCTTTGTTGTGAATCCGGATGCGAACTCATCATCTGATCAATAAATGACGCTTGCGATCCTTCGCTCATCTTAGCCAGAATTCTAAAAGCAGATTCTTCGGCATTTACGTTATAACCGTTCTTTTTCAGAAAATTATACGAGAACAAATCTGCTTCAGCTTCTTGTTTACGGCTAAATTTACTGTCGATTATGGCACTTCCTATTTTACCCAGCTGACTATCTGTAACACTTGCGATGGTCGCAGATTGTGAAGCCGCCCCTTCTAACAAAGCTTCTTTTCTGTAAGCCGCTTTTATCGCATCTCTTGAATCATTGTTGGCAACGTGACCAATTTCATGACCAATTACAGCAAGAAGTTCATTATCATCCATAATATCCATTAAACCTGAATATACACGAACACTTCCGTCTGCAGTTGCAAAAGCATTAACCTCTTTTAATTTATACACTTTATAATTTAAAGTATATCCGTCACCAGCAGTATATTTTCCAAATACTCTGTTCAATCTTAAAGTGTAAGGATCAGTTGCACTTGCAACTTCATTTTCAGTATCCATTTTATCTACTGCAGCTTTAGAAAGTGCAGCAGCATCGGCATTACTAAAAGTAAAACCCGTAACTCCTTTCTGAACAGCTCCAATGGCTTTTTCGCCAAAATTAATCTGCGCATTCATTTTGGTAAAACCAAAAGCCGCAAATATTAGTCCTACTATTACAAATCTCTTTTTCATCTTTTTATAATTACAATTTAACAACAAATGTAAATAACAAAATACTATTTCATTTTAGACAAAGCTTATTTTTTTAACAATTAAAGATAAAAATTTAAAACGAATTTATAACATTTTATAAACTATCATTCTACTAAAAATAAAAAAACCGGTAAACTTTTGATCGTTTACCGGTTTTTTCATTTTTATAGAAAATTATTTCTTTTTTGCAGTTGTCTTTTTTGTGGTTGTTTTCGTTGCAGTTTTGGTTGTCGCTTTTGCAGGTGCCGTATTTACAATTTTTTGTTGTTCATATGCTTTATACAAACCATCTTTTACAGCTCTTTTCTTAGCTTCATCAGCTCTTTTACCAGAATCAGGGTGAGAACTCATCATCTTCGTAAGAAAAGAAGAATCTGCGCCTTGACTTAAGTTTTGTAGAATTCTAAAAGCTGATTCGACTGCATTAACATCATAACCATTTTTTTTCATGAAATCATATGAGAATAAATCTGCCTGAGATTCTTGTTTTCTGCTATGTTTGCTATCAATCATTGCATTTCCTAATGTTCCTAACTGAGACTTTGAAATAGTTTCAATTTTTCCTGACTGTGACGAAGCCGCATCTAACAGAGCTTCTTTTTTATAAGCAGCTTTAATTGCGTCTCTTGTATCGTGATTTACAACGTGACCAATTTCATGACCAATAACAGCAAGCAACTCATTATCGTCCATAATATCCATTAAACCTGCAAACACGCGAACACTGCCGTCTGCTGCTGCAAAAGCATTAATGTCTTTTACTAAATAAACTTTATAATTCAAATTAACTCCCTCGCTTGAGGCGTGTTTTCCAAATAAACGATTTAATCGAATCGCGTAACCATCTGCCGCATCAGCAACAGGATTATTTGCATCCATTTCTACAATCGATTCTTTAGCAAGAGCTGCTGCATCTGCATCACTAAAAGTAAATCCCGAAACACCTTTTCCTAAAGCTCCCATAGCTTTATCTGAAAGAATTTGCGCATTCATAGTAGTACAACCAAAAGCAGCAAATAAAACTCCTAATAAAATAAATCTTTTTTTCATGTTTCTTACATTGTTAAATTAACAACAAAATTACTACATGATATTTTTTTATTTTACTTCAAAAGTCAAATTTGTAATATATTAAGGTTGAATTTAAATTTTAAAAAGATAAATTAAATAACAAAATATTGATAATAATTATTAAAGAAAACCTTTAGAACATATTTAAAAACAAATAATTAATATTTGAACATCATAATCCCAAATAACAGTAAGAGACATGAAAAGTAAACGAAAAGCAAATTAGCATCTCCAAATAAACAACATTCCGTATCTTTGTACTTTGAATTTTGATATATGGAAACAGTCATTGAAAATATACCAACTGGAAAACCGAAATGGTTAAAAGTAAAACTTCCAATTGGACAAAAATATACTGAACTTCGTGGTTTAGTAGATAAATATAGCTTAAACACCATTTGTACCTCAGGAAGTTGCCCAAACATGGGTGAATGCTGGGGCGAAGGAACAGCTACTTTTATGATTTTAGGAAATGTTTGTACACGTTCATGCGGATTTTGCGGTGTAAAAACCGGAAGACCGGAAACGGTAGATTGGGACGAACCTGAAAAAGTGGCCCGTTCTATAAAAATCATGAACATCAAACACGCTGTTATTACAAGTGTTGACAGAGATGATTTGAAAGATGGCGGTTCTATTATCTGGATCGAAACCGTAAAGGCCATTCGCAGAATGAACCCAAACACCACTCTTGAAACTTTAATTCCTGATTTTCAAGGAATCGAAAGAAACCTGGACAGAATTGTAGAAGCAAACCCTGAAGTAGTATCTCACAATGTTGAAACGGTTCGTCGTTTGACTCGTGAAGTACGTATTCAGGCAAAATACGATCGTAGTTTAGAGGTTTTACGTTACCTGAAAGAAAAAGGAATCAACAGAACCAAATCTGGAATCATGTTAGGTCTTGGCGAAACTGAAGAAGAAGTTTTTCAGACTATGACAGATTTACGCAATGCAAATGTGGATGTTGTTACTATTGGTCAATACCTACAGCCAAGTAAAAAACATTTACCAGTAAAAGAATTTATTACCCCAGACCAGTTTGCACGATACGAAAAATTTGGTTTTGAATTAGGTTTCCGTCATGTAGAAAGCGGTCCCCTTGTTCGCTCTTCATACAAAGCACAAAAACACATTTTATAAAATAAGGTTATTTGTTTAACTGTTTAATCGTTTAATCGTTCTGACTTAAATGATTAAACAGCTGAACGATTAAACAAATAAACAAAAAACTTGAAAACAAGAATTGCTATTAATGGTTTCGGAAGAATTGGTAGAAATTTATTCCGTTTACTTTTAAACCATCCTGACATTGAAGTCGTTGCCATCAACGATATCGCTGATAACAAAACTATGGCCCATTTGATAAAATACGACAGTATTCATGGGGTTTTACCTTTTATCGTTAGTCATGACGAAACAGGAATAATTGTTAATGAAAAACATTATTTGTTTTTTCATGAAAAAAGCATTTCAAAATTAGACTGGAAAAGCCATAATATTGATTTTGTAATAGAATCTACAGGAAAATACAAAACCCACGAAGAACTAAATGCTCATCTTGAAGCGGGCGCTAAAAAAGTAATTCTTTCTGCTCCATCAGAAGTTGATAGTATCAAAACGGTAGTATTAGGTGTTAATGAAAATATTCTGGACGGAAGCGAAAACATTATTTCAAATGCAAGTTGCACCACAAATAATGCTGCCCCGATGATAAAAATCATCGATGAATTGTGCGGAATCGAGCAAGCCTACATCACAACGATACATTCTTACACTACAGACCAAAGCCTTCATGACCAGCCACATAAGGATTTACGCCGTGCCAGAGGCGCAAGTCAGTCAATTGTTCCAACAACTACAGGTGCGGCTAAGGCATTAACAAAAATTTTTCCTAAATTGCATGAGAAAATCGGAGGTTGTGGAATTCGCGTTCCCGTTCCCGATGGTTCATTGACAGATATTACGTTTAATGTAAAACGTGCTGTTACTATTGAAGAAATAAATAAAGCATTTCAAGAAGCCTCAAAAACAAATTTAAAAGGAATATTAGATTACACAGAAGATCCTATTGTTTCTGTTGATGTAATTGGCAATACACATTCGTGTTTGTTCGACGCGCAATTAACCTCTGTCATTGACAAAATGGTAAAAGTTGTGGGTTGGTACGATAACGAAATTGGCTATTCATCAAGATTAATCGATTTGATTTTGCGTACAAGAAAAACATAAGATTCATTGTAAAAGCATTGCATTACATGAAATACCACTTTTTTATTCTTTTTTGTTTTTTTAATTCATTTTTGTATTCTCAATCCAAAAAGAATACGGACAGTGTTTCCTATTACAACAAATTAGTCAATAAAAATCTGGAAAATAAAAAATACAACCAAGCTGTTTTTTATACCCAAAAGTCTATCACTTTTTGCGAATCAAATCACAAACATGAAGGTTTAGCCAACCAAACTTTTAAGCTTGGAAAAATTTACTACAAACAACATAAATACGATGAAGCCCTAAAGAGTTTTCATAAAAGTGTTGCTTCGTTTGATAGTGTAAAACCAACCTGTACCAAAGTTCTGGCATTACATTATATTGGCGTAGCCAATACTGCAAAAGGCGATTATGAAACCGCTGCCCTTTATTACAAAAAAGCCGAATCGCTTTTGAACCAATTAAAAATGGTTGACCACGCCGAAGTTTTGAACTTTCAAAAAGCGATGGCATTAAAAGCAAATAAGAATTTACCTCTTGCAGCAAAATCTTTTCACGAAATAATAAAAAAACCTGACAATCCTTCTATTTTAAAAACTAAGACTGATGCCTATTATCAACTAGGGTTAATCGAAACACAACTTAAACGCAATGATTCGGCTATAATTTATCTGGACAGCGCTTTAGAATACAATTCAAAAAGCAACAATCTGACTCAGAAGTCCAAAATCATTTTAGCGATAAGCCAATATTATAAAAAAAATAAAAACTTTGATCTCGCCTACTCTTATCTGGATGAACATTATCAGTTAGAAAATTATATTTTAAAAATAAAAAATGCGAAACTTGATCTTAATGAGTTCGAAAAATTCAAAAAGAATCAATCCTTAAACAATACCATCAAACGCGAAAGCGAAGAAAAAATTCAGTTAAAAACATATCGTTATTCTAAATTGGTCAGCATCCTGGCGATTGCCCTCATTTCAATTTTATCGCTTTTAAGCCTGGCTTTATATAAAAATAATATTATTCGAAATCAGAATAATTTACTTTTAAGAGAAAAAAACAAAGAACTTATTTTAGCCAAAAACAAAGCTGAAAAAGCGTCAAAAGCGAGATCCGAATTTCTATCAACAGTAAGTCATGAGCTCCGGACACCATTAAACGCCATAAACGGAATTACGCATTTACTGCTGGAGGATAATCCCAAAAAAACACAATTAAAATATTTAGAATCTTTAAAGTTTTCAGGAAACTATCTCACGACATTCATCAATGAAATTCTGGAAATTAATAAAATCGACTCTACAAAAGTCGAAATAGAAAACATTAGTTTCAACTTAAAAGAACTTTTATTCAACATTCAAAGTTCCTTAAAAGAGTTAGCAACAGCCAACAAAAACTATTTCAACCTTGAAATAGACGAATCAATTCCGGATAATTTAATTGGTGATCCCACTAAAATTTCTCAAATCATTTTAAATCTGATTAACAATGCTTTAAAATTTACACAAAACGGAAATGTAAATGTAATTGCAAAATTATATACGAAAGAACAAGATAGCGCTACAGTTTATTTTGAAATTGTAGATACAGGAATTGGTATTCCTGAAGACAAACTGCAAACTGTTTTTGAAAGTTTCTCGCAAGGATCTATAGAGGTCAATCGCAAATATGGCGGAACCGGTTTAGGTCTTACAATCGTTAAAAAACTTATTGAACTTTTAGGAGGCGAAATAAAACTAAAAAGTGAAGTGGGCAAAGGTTCTACTTTTACCTTTAAATTGAAATTTAAGATTAATAATGAACCTTTGGAAGTGGTAGAAGAAGCAAAACCCTATAACGACAAGCAATTAAAAAACAAATCGATTTTATTGATTGAAGACAACAAAATCAATCAAATGATTACTCGAAAAATGCTCGAAAACAAAGCTATTACCTGCGAAATAATCGATAATGGCGAAGATGCCGTTGAGCTTTTAAAAGTAAAACGATTCGATATGATTTTAATGGATGTTCATTTACCCGGAATCAACGGCACAACGGCTACAAAACTAATCAGGGAATTCGATAAAACAACCCCAATTATTGCATTAACAGCGATTTCGCTTGACGAAAACCGAGATATGCTTTTATCTTTTGGGATGAATGATGTGATCACAAAACCATTTGTTCCTGATGAGTTTTACAGTACAATTGCTAAATTTTTCGATTAATTTTTTTTAGCTGCTAAAATTCTGAGTTCAATTTAACATACTCTAAAATTGACGCTTCAAAATTTTGCTGGTGATTGATAAATGTACTTTTTATAGGTAAATAGTACAATTGTGGAGCAAGTTTAGAATCTTTTAAGCGTACATAATCTTTTTCTGTTGTAATGATTTTTTTATTTCCTGCTTTACTTTGAATCAATTCTAAGTCTGAATCAGAAAAATTATGATGATCCGGAAAAGTTAGGCATTCGTCATTTTCATTTTTTAAATAATCGAAAAAAGGCGTTGGTTTTGCAATTCCTGCAAGAAGTAATTTCGATTCTGATTTAATTTCATTTACAGCTATTTTTTTATTTTCTCCGTAAATAGAGTCATCATAATCTATAAACGTAAAATAGATTTGCTGCGAACAAGTCAGTTTCAATTTCAAACGAATTTGTGCTTGTTCTATATCTGATAAGTCTTTCGGGCATTTCGTAACAATTACAATATTGGCCCTATTTGCCCCACTTCTGCTTTCGCGAAGATTTCCCGTTGGCAGCATAAAATCATCTGCATACAAATCGCCGTATGAACTCAATAAAATATAGAAACCCGCTTTTACTTTTCGGTGCTGGTAAGCATCATCTAATAAAACAACCTGAGGCTTTTCATTCTGCGAAAGCAATTGTATAATTCCGTTTGTTCTATCGGCATCAACCGCCACCTGAACATTGGGGAATTTTTGATAAAACTGAAAAGGTTCATCGCCCAGAATTTCTGCATTAGAACTTGAACTCGCCAAAACAAACCCTTCAGATTTTCGTTTATAACCGCGGCTTAAAGTTGCCACTTTATATCGATCAGATAATAATCGTATTAAATATTCTATTTGAGGAGTTTTCCCAGTTCCTCCAACGCTTAAATTTCCAACGGCAATAACAGGAATATTAAAAGATGTTGATTTTAGAATTCCTTTATCAAAAAGAAAATTTCTTATCGAAGTAATGAATCCATATAAAACGGCGAAAGGGAAAAGTATTTTTCGAAGTAATTTCATATATTATTTATCAGAATAATGTCCCATTGCAGAGATTACAAAAACAGTTACAACTTCATCATCTACACGATAAATCAATCGATCTTTTTGATTAATTTTTCTTGACCAGAAACCTGAATACTCATATTTTAAAGGCTCAGGATTCCCAAAACCTTCATATGGATTATCACTAAGATCTATTAAAATTTTAGCAATATTTTTAATAGAAATTTTATTTCCTGATTTTTTATGTTTTTCAATATCCTGATTTGCGCTTTTAGTTACTTCAACCCTAAACTTCCCCATATATCATTTGGATCTAGCGTTGTAGTCTCGCCATTTTTAATATTTTCTTCCGCTCTTTTAACTTTTTCAATAAATTCAGAGCTATAAATACTTGGCTC
>Ga0247815_10000190_pt1 | contig 48174 bp, 46 predicted proteins | sample UWRJL194509B1_FD_181014 | JGI IMG/M metagenome (GOLD analysis project Ga0247815, IMG submission 181014) | Plant litter microbial communities from Arlington Agricultural Research Station in Wisconsin, United States - UWRJ-L194-509B-1 | ecosystem: Environmental > Terrestrial > Plant litter >... | reverse complement strand
TTCTATAGAAAGAGATCTGTTTCTAGAACTTGTTGGACTGGACAAAACGATTAGAATTGAAAACATATACTATGATTTTGATAAATCGGTTATTCGCCCAGATGCAGCTATTGAGCTGGATAAACTTGTAAATATTCTACAGGAAAATCCAGCAATTAAGATCGAACTTGGATCCCATACCGATAGTCGGGGCTCAGATGCTTACAACCAGGTGCTATCTCAAAAACGTGCTGAAGCAGCGGTAGCCTACATCATCTCCAGGGGAATTGATAAAGCCAGAATTCAGGCCAAGGGCTATGGTGAACAACTATTACTAAATCACTGCAAAAATGGGGTGAACTGCGGCCCAGATGAGCATCAGTTGAACCGTAGGACAGAATTTAAAATAATAGAACAGTAGAACGTGGGCTAATCTGTAAATAAAAAATTCCCAGGCTGCTGCCCGATTTAGATGAACTTAAGTTCATATTTTCGGATCAGAAAACCTGGGAATTTTTGATGATATGGAGTGCGTTAATTTAGGAGAAATAATGATATATAGTAATATCAACAGGCTAGTCTGAGTGACTTATTCCGGATTCTACTCAGGGTTTCTAAACGAATACCAAGATAACTGGAAAGATGGCGAAGAGGGATTCTATTTGTATCCATTGAACTATCCTCCAGTTTTAAGTACCGGTCAATTGCAGAAGGTATTCTTGCCAATATCGATCTTTCAGATGCAGCATGTAACTGCTGTTCCAAAAGTTTTCGACTTATCGGGTTTGCCTCAGGATAATGCTGGGCAAGAAAATCAATGTTTTCGTAAGGGATACAAATCAGTCTGCAGTCCTCTACCGCTTGAAGATATTCCTTAGAATGGTTAGATGCTCCATTTGGCTGGCGAATAGCAGAGATAAGTTCATTTTCAAAACTAAACCATGTGGTGATGTCTTTTTGCCCTTCTCTTACAAATCCCCTCACCACTCCTTTAAGTACAAAGTAGATTGAATTATTATTATCGATGGGCGAGAGGATGAACTTATTCTTTTTAACATGAATGATCTCACATTTTTCGATATGGTAATTGATAAATTCATTAGATAAGGTATGGAATTGACCAAGGAAATTTATCAACGGTTGCATTAATAAACGATTTTCAGAATCTTTTGTCATGTGGTTCAGCAATGAGGATTTAGAGGACTATCTATTGAGATTTTAAAAATTATAAAACCCATCTCAAAATTACCTGTGATTCTTTGTAAACCTACCTAGAGTGCCAGATCTTAACCCCAACGATTCAACGGTTAGACCAAAAAGATGCTTTTCAAGGCGTTAGCTTGTGCTTTTTTGAAAGTAATCAGTAGGTAATACGCCTTTTTCTTTTTTAAAGGCGTTGTAAAAAGTAGCTAAACTTTTGAAGCCTGATTCCTGTGCAATGGCCTCAATTGTGATTCTGCCGCTAACAATTGGGTATTGTTTTAAAAAATGCTGGACGCGGTATCCATTGATCCAGTCCCTGAAGTTTTTTCCAATTTCATTATTTAGCACGTAAGAGCAGTGATGGATGGGGATATTCAATTTAGTAGCCAGGTCTATGATCTGTAAATCAGCTTTAAGATAAAGCTGGTCATTTTCCATGGCATCTTTAATCATGGTGCTGTAGGAGGAAAGCTGCTGCTCAGAGAGGTTATTTTTTTTAGGTGAAGAGTTTACTGCTTTTTCTCTAAATACTTTTGGTAGGTCAATAACCTGTCCTTCTGTTACTAATTGAAACGAAGCTATTTTTTTCCAATCCGCTGCGACTAACAAATAGCCATAAAACATATTGGGTTTGTGAAGCGCATAAAGTAAAATCCCGAGCAGAACTAAACAGTTTATGGCAATAAAAGAGGTATGGTACAGCGGAATATGGAGTGCTTTAATAGCAATTGGCAACAGTCCGATCACCTGAAAAAGTGTTGCTGCACTTAATAAAAAAAATATCCAATCCTTACCAGGGTTATTGATATCCGTCTGCTTTCTGATCCCTGATTTATTTACAACCAGCCAGCAAAGTGGTAAATAAATTAAAATTAATATTGTTCTGCCCCAGCTATGAAAGTAATTAGGAAATAACCCGCTCTTGGTATTCAAACTATGATATCCGTTTTCCGTAAGCTGACTGGCAATTATATGCCAATCTAGTTTAGGTTGTCCTGGCCAGGGGAAAACGTGAATAGCGGCAATCAGGAATGGAATAAAATGAAGCCATTCCCATTTTTTTATTCCTTTTCTTTTGTTTAAAAAACCCGTAACATATAAATAGAGACAGGCAGGCGCAATAAAATATATCGGTGTTAGGCTTTGAAAAAATATGGCTAACACTTTTTGATTACCACTTTTTATAATTATGGAAGTTAAAATCTGGCAGGCACGCGTAAGGAATAAAACTGAAAGCAAGATGTTATTTGCCTTATTCCCCTTATTTGAAAAAAAAAGGTGAGCTGAAAACAATAACAAAAAAAAGCAGGTTGTGCTAACCAAAAAATTCAGAAAATACATAAGCGTTGCTCACAAGGTACATTAGTTTTGTTAAACGATTGTAACTTGTCAATAAAGTTTTCGTGAAAAAAAATATTGATGAATTTCAGTAGGGATATGCGAAGATAGCAAAAAAAGCCTAATGATTTTAAATAGAAAAAGCTGCATTAGCGGCTTTAAAGCGGGGTGTGTTTTTTATTTTTTATCTCACAATGATAATGTCTTCCAGAACCAGCATATCCATTTTCGTTCTTAAAAAACAATCCAGGGCTTCTTCTGGCGTATTAACAATAGGTTCGTTTTCGTTAAAAGAGGTGTTTAATAAAATAGGGGTACCTGTGGCCTGATAAAAATGTTGTATTAATTTATAATATTTTAAATTGTTTTCGGCCTCCACGGTTTGTAAACGCCCCGTTCCGTCGAGATGTGTAACCGCAGGAATTTCTGCTCTTTTATCTGCCCTAATTAAAAATACCTTTTCCATAAAAGGAACTTCATCATGCTGCTCGAAATAATCGGCAACAAATTCCTTTAAAACAGATGGTGCAAACGGGCGAAAAGATTCTCTTCTTTTGATTTTGCTGTTAAGTAATTCTTTAGCGAGTTCATTTCTGGGATCAGCAAGTATAGAACGATTTCCTAAAGCCCTTGGCCCAAATTCGGCCCTTCCCTGAAACCAGCCTATAACACCATTATTGGTTAAACAATCGGTTATAGTCTTAAAGAAATCTGTTTCAACAGGTTTTTGATAGGTGATTTGCCTTTCCTGTAATTTTTTCTCTATATAATCATTGTTAAAACAACTTCCAAAGTAACCATTTAACATAGGTTGGTTTCTATCGTGATGGAGCAATTGATTATAAACCCATAACGCTGCACCAATAGCTGTTCCCGCATCATGCCCTGCAGGTGGAATGTAGATGTTTTCGAATTTAGTATTTAACTTAATTTTACCATTTGCAACAGAGTTTTGTGCAACACCGCCCGCTATACAAATTGAATTAAGATTGGTGGTCTTTTGTAAGTGATTCAGAATGTGAAATATTGTATTTTCAGTTACTTTTTGCACACTTGCTGCAATATCTTTATGCTTCTGACTTAGCGTTTCATCTGTTTTTCTTGAAGGACCTAATAAATTAATAAGCTCCTTTGAAAATACAGATTCCATAGATGGTATACCATCTTCCCAGGCCATTTGCACACCTTTTGTAGTATGGTTAAAATATTTAAGGTCGAGTTCAAATAAACCGTTTGATTTAAACTTAACCATTTTCTGAACTTCTTGTTCATAAATAGGTTTGCCGTAGGGAGCCAGTCCCATAACTTTATATTCATCGCCATAATGCGGAAAACCTAAAAACTGGGTCAACGCTGTATAAAATAACCCTAAAGAATGCGGATAACTTACAGAATCGATCACAGTGATTTTGTTATTCTTTCCAGTGGCCGTCATGGTGCTGGTAAAATCACCAAAACCATCAATACTTAAAATAGCAGATTCTTCGAAAGGTGAAGCAAAAAAAGCACTCGCCAGGTGTGAACGGTGATGTTCAACATTATGAATGCGTGCTTTTAGTTCATTCGGTTTTAATCCAAAGTGATTAATAAATTCTTCATCAATACTTTTCGCTTTTTGAAGATTTCGCATTCGATCGGCAATATTTTTAATACTCAATCTGTTTTTAACAGCTGTGAGAATTTTTTTACCAAAATTTGCCCTTGGATCTCTCGAAATGGCAATATGATCAACATCCCTGATATTTATTCCGGCTTCATCCAAGCAGAATTGAATAGCCATTGAAGGAAAGCCAGCCCAGTGTTTTATCCGCCTGAAACGTTCTTCTTCTGATGCGGCAATAATTTCACCATTTTTATAAATGCAGGCCGCCGAATCGCCATGATAAGCGTTAATACCTAATGTATACATATTTGGAGGTAGAGGAATTATTTATAGATAGGGATTAAATCGGCCGAAATTAAAAGATTATTAGTGTTTTTAATTTCAGATAAATGGAATGTTTAATTTTTTATTTTGGTGTTCTTTCTAATCCAGATGTACAGCATGATGAAAATGATGATGTAAACAATTACATTAAAAATTTCATGATGATATTCGAAGTAGTTTCTTTGTGATTGAAAAGTACCAAACAGGATTCCCAAACCAGCAATACGCAAAATGTTTAATAGGTATATACTGATGAGTCCTATGATAAGCATTTTAAAAGTCGACTTCCAGGATGCCGGGAAAGATAAAACAAAAGCTGCCAGAAAACTCATTACACCTAATCCCAGGCAAGAATAATTTATTCGAAGTAATGGCCCGGAAACTACCATAACATCCATTTCATTGTAGATGGCATAAAAGCCAAAAAGCTTAATAATCCAAACAGCAGGTATAATCAAGGCCGTTTTTAATCCCTGTATATAATTAAAATGCTCAGCGATAGAAGCATTATAAAATCTCGCGCCAGAGCTCATTACGCTATTCATAAATAAATTACCCTGGCTAAATAAAATATATAATACAAATAAAGTAATAATGAATTTTATAGCTTTTTTATCAGCCTGTTTCTTGTCTACTTTATTCTGGATTTCGTTCATATTCTGTTTGATTTTTTAAAGATATAACTAATCTTTTTATTCATCCCAATCTTATTAAAATCTAATAATATATAGCTTAATTTTTGCGTTTTTATTTCTTATAAAAACAAAACAATCATTTTTGATATTCATTTTCACCAACCAACTAACCAATTTTACGCTTTAAGTTCGAAATCTTTTTATCAACCAGTAACCTAAACCAAAGCCCCTGAAGGTAATGAAAGCGTATTCCCGTTCTCCCATCGAGGATACCCATTTTAAAAATCATACGATAACTAAAATATAAATACGGTCTTAAGCCCAAAGGTAAATTTCTCCATTGTTTTTTAAACCAGGTTTTTTGCTCATCAGGATTTCCCCATAAATTGGCTTTAAGGGTTTGCGTTCGAAGCTTTAGCTGCCGCTCAATTTCTTCAACAGCAATTAAATCACTGTAATGATCATGTTTGGCTTTCCAGAATTCAAGATTGTTTTCTTTTAAGTTTTCCTCCAATAAATGCCCTTTTTTCCAGGTTGCAGTTTTACCATTTGCTATAAACCGATGGTCCATGTTTTCATTTAAATCAGAATAACCCAATCCTGTTCTAAACATTTTTAACATATAGATCGGGTAGTATCCACCAAAACGAATCCATTTACCCTGAAAATAGTTTTTACGGTTAAAATATATGCCGCTTAAGCCTGCGAAATCCTCATCTTCAAAATTTTTAAGTAATTCAAAAAGCTCAGGACTTACCGTTTGGTCTGCATCCAATCCTATAGTCCATGGGGTGCTAACTTTAAAGCTTTTCAATGCAAAATCCCACTGTTTGGGGTGATTTATAAATGGATTATTTTGAATAACCGCGTTAAAGCTTTTAGCTATTTCCAGAGTTCGATCTGTACTTCCACTATCTAAAATAAATACTTCAGCATTTAAACCCTGAATGGATTGCAATAACCTTGGCAGATGAATTTCCTCATTAAACGTTAAAATAATAAAACTGAAATTTTTATTCATTCTTAATCTGTACTGTCATTCGCTCATTAGGCGTAATTGCGAGGCCCAGGTAAAGCGAGCCGAAGCAATCTGCCTTACACGAAAACTCCAAAATACCCGTTCCATTCAATATTTTATTCATTCTTAATCTGTATTGTCATTCGCTCATTAGGCGTCATTGCGAGGCCCAGGTAAAGCGAGCCGAAGCAATCTACCTTACACGAAAACTCCAAAATAACCGTTCTATTCTATCTTACTATTTCCTGCTATCACACTGAACCTTTCGAAGAGTAAATTTTCAACTATTTTGAATGAAGTTGAAGAACATTATCATATAGTTCTAAATATCGCCCAACCAAAACCTCATCATTAAAATTATTGCTAATGAGCGTTGGGGCATTGCGTCTAATGGTCTCTCTTTTAAGAGTATCCTCACAAACAACCCTAATTTTATTGGCAATATCTTCTGGTTCGAGGCTACAAACCCATCCCAGGTCATTATTTTTTACATAATCGGCCAGTCCAACATGCTTGCTAACCAAAACAGGTGTGCCAACGCTTAAACTTTCAATCACCACGTTAGCAAAATTCTCATTGTAAGAGGTAAGCACAAGCAAATCATGTTTAGCCAATAACTCAAATTTGTCTTGCTTACTAATCTGTCCTAACCATTCAATTCGTTCGCTTAGTTTTAAGCTTTCCGCTTTCCGCTTTAAGCTTTCAACATAATCTTCATTTCCCGATCCTGCAACCGTTAAGCGATAGTCGATTTTTAGAGCCGATAGTGCATCAAATAAAAGTTCTAATCCTTTTTTCTCCTCTATTCTTGATAAAAAAATAAGATTAAAAATACCTCGATCTACTTCATACTCCTTACCCGATACTCGATTCTCACTACCAGGCAAACTAACCAAATTCGGAATAACTGAAATGCTTTTGGGTTTCAAGATTTTAAGGGCTTCTAACTTTTCCTGTTCGCTTGTAGCATGGATATGAACAGATTTTAAAAGATTATGACCAATAACCCAATGTATTATTTTCTTAGAAAAAGAATTTCTGTTGCTTTGCGTGTAAGAAGTAAGCATGCCCCTCGGCGATAGTACAACTGGAACTTTGTGCCATTTGGCAACTAAACAACTCAAAACCGAAACCAGGTTCCACCAGGCATGGATGTGTATAAGCAAGTTATCATTGTCATGCTGAGCTTGTCGGAGCACTTTATTTAGATGTAACAATAAAGCAGGCGAAAAATGACTGTGATCTCTTGTCCACCTTTTAAAATAAGTGACAGGCACATTATCCATAATTATTGGTTTTCCAGTTTCTACATCTAATTCACTTTTACCATTAGCATTTGTTGTAAAAACCTCGAGGTCTAGCTTTTCACTTTCAGCTTTCAGCTTTCTGCTTTGTACTCTAGTTAAACATTCACACAGTACCGAAACCGATGCAATTGGTCCTCCATAAATGTAGGCAGGTTTGTAAGACGCGGTAATGTGTAGGGTTTTCAATTTATTTTTTTACTAAAATTCCTCTTGCTTTCAATAAAGCTTGTAAAATGATCATAGTAACGAAACTCCAGAATATGGAACTTATTAAAAATTCAAAACTGTTTCCTCTCCAAAAAATTTGAAATAGTCCTGAAAACATAATCGCCGTTCCAAGTAAATATCCACCAAACCAGATCTCTGAAATTTGAGAAATTTTTTGGGAAACAAAGCCATAAAGAAATAAACCAATTAGAATCCCTATTTTACCATATGAAAGATAGCAGTCTACGATATACGCTGGTTTTGCAGAAACAATTGATCCCCGATTAACAACCCCCGCATTGTAAACTCTGGTCATTACCAATTGTTCAACATCAGGTTTACCAGGCCAAAAAAATCTCGGAATAATCATTTTAATTGAATTCTCAATTAATTCTGTTTTATAGTATGGAATAAAATAAGGAGTTGAATTTGTATAACGGATAAACATATCAATTTCAGAAAGACGTCCAACTAAAAATGCCCAGTTGTCATTTTGAAGGTCTTCAATTAAATTATCATTGTTAATAATATTGTCAATGCTTTTATCTCTGGCGGTTGAAACATCTGTTCCTTTTGCAACCATTTGTCTGAAATTTCCAATAAACGTTGGTAAAACAAAGAATAAACCTATTAGTATTGCTCCAAATAGTGGGATAATTTTACGTCCATAGATTGGTAATAAAAATACACCCAATAATAACGTGGTAATAATTACAGGTTCCTTAAATCCCGAAGACAAAGCGGCGAGCATGTTTAATACAAATAAAGTACCAGATGTCCATAAGTTTAATCTTTTTCTTTCTCGGATCGCAAACGCTAAAGCAATGGTCCCCGCTACAAAACTTAAACTACCTAACTGTACACTAAATTGGTTTAAAGCACCCACTTTCCCAGTTAAATAGGAAAGAGGTAGGCAAAAAAATGAAATGCCTAGGAGTAAATTGCTCATCGATGTTAAATAAAGAAAATATTTCTTTTGTTGAGGATAATTCATCGCTATTAGAATTCCGTGTAATAACGCCCCATGGCCTAAAACATAAAACCTTTGGCAGTTGGCTATTGATTCATAAATATTACTTGCAAGTAAGTTCCTATTTCCTACGTATGTGATATATTCATAACCTAAAGTATTAAGATAGTAGAATATAGATGAGCATGACATATATCCCGCAAAAACGATTTGTAAAAAAAATATAGGTCGGAGTAATTGCTCAATTATTGGTAAATCGGATGGGAGTTTTTTAATTACTCCCTTGTAACAGATTACGAATATAAAAAAAGATCCTAGCCACGCAATTAGATAAGAAGCATGAGCAGAGGATTGGGCCATTGATGATAACACAAATGGAACATATAGTAATAGGTAGTATATGTGTTTATTTTGTCGCATTTAATATTCTTATAATCTGGTCTACCTGATTTTCGAATGACCAATCTCTAATGATCTTTCTACTTTCTTCTCCCATTTTCCTTAATCGATCTTTGTTAGTGATTAAATTTTTAAATTTTTCAATTAAGTCTGGTTTGTTTTCCACTTTAAATACAGAACCATTAACGCCTTCTTTTATTAAATCATTAGAACAACCAACATGGTTGGAAACAAATATAGCCTTTCCCGCTGCCATTGCTTCATTTACAGTTAAACCCCAAGTTTCGCTCTTTGAGGGCAAAACTAACAAATCACAAGCTTGGTAAGCAATAGGCATATAACTTTGATTTTGAAAATCCATGAAGTGAATGTTATTTTTTGGAAGTGATTTTATCTTATTACTAATTTCATCTTTAGTATAGTAAAAGGATTCTGCTGTTCTTTTTAAAGATTCCTCTAATTCCCCATTACCCACAAACAACAAATGGATATTTTCCATCTTCAATTCAATAAATGCTTTAAGTAACAATTCTAGATTTTTCTTTTGTTCTAGTTTTCCAGCAAATAATACAACAGTTTCAGTATCATTAATGCCAAGTTTAAATCTTAAACTTATGGCTTCTTGAGAATGATCTTTAGAGAATCTATTATTATCAATTGCATGTGGAACAAAAACTAACTGGCTTTCTTTCAAGCCAAATTTTTTAAAATATGCTTTATTAGCAGAACCTACATAAAGTGCATTATCAATGTTTTTATATACCCATTTTAGAAATAAAAACCGAAGCAATTGTTTTACTCCTTTTCGTTCATTTAATAATGTTGAATCTCCACGAAACCAGACAGGGATTTTCCCTTTAAAATAACGAATCGTATTCAAATGACTTTTATACGCCCAACCATAGATTAAAATCGCATTGGGTGAGAAATCTGTTATACTGGAAATTAGTGTGGGATTATAGATGCCATTAAAATGATGTGAACCAGGATCCCTTGCAAAATTATCAACAAGTTCATAATTGTAATTTTCTAGCAGAGGTAAGTCCCATGATATGAGTTTTTTAAAGTCAGGGTCGTATTTAATCCCTACACCTTTTTTTCCCCATGTGTAAAAAACTTTCAAATTACATTCCTTTGCCAGTATTTGAAATACAGGAACATAATACTGAATTGGATGTGTAATAATAATCGCAAGCTTTTTCAACTTCATAAGGAAATTATCATTTTAATGATATAATATTGATGATAATGTATGAATTCCCGTAAGGCCTCTAATTGCCATAATCTTTACGAACTTGTTTTATTACTTTATCAAATAGTTCACATTGGCGTTTAGTCATATTGGTAGCATCATAGATTTTGAATTTATCCCAATCAACATGGCTTTCCCTTGGGTTATGCAACATGCTATGTAATTCAATGTAAATATTTTGAATCGTGTTACTATCATCCAACAAAGAGATTACTTTGCCAGCATTACAATCTTCAATAATTTTATATGCGCTACTTTCAGGATGAAAGAAAGCAATTATTGGCTTATTCGCTAAAATGTATGGATAAATTTTTGAAGCGGTATATTGTGGATCGTTTGAGCCTATAATAATGAGGCCATCAGCATTAGTTAGAGAATTAATACCTTCATAATATGATATTCTGTCTGTCTGTTCACTTACATAATCTAACAAATCCATTTTTTTTGCGATAGGAATAATTGTAGGATTGCCTTTGCCCTTTGGGGCGTAGCTAGTTCCTATAAAATGAAATCGTAACTTGTTAAAATTTGAAAAATCTTCCATTATTCCTTTTTTAAAAGCTGTAAATAAAAGTGTTATAGCATCTTTCAAATCGTAGCCACCCCTCCCAACATAAACTAGGTTAATAATGTCAATACTGGACTTGTAAGGAAGTTTAAACCTTTGTTCATTTTCAAAAACGAAGTTGAAATCAGGTGCAAATGCCCCAAATGTGATAACCTCAAAAGGTGTTTTTATTAAATATTTATAACGTGCTTTCAAATCATCAATGTAGCCTTGGGATACACTTATTAAAGCGTCAACGTTTTTTAATGCTTTCGGCTCTAAAAATTTATTTAATCTATAAGAAAACCAATATTTAGGCGGTCGTTCTAACTTAGGTTTATCTAGGTAGTAAGTGGTATGCCAGGCATCCTGATAATCAATTATATAAGGAATTTTGAATTTTCGTTTCCAATAGGTACCTAAAATAGTCACTGCAAACTCTGTGGTTGAAAAGTAAATTAAATCGTATTTTTTATGTTTGAGTAATTTGCTGACATATTTTTTGTAGTGATAGATAGATCTCAATCCCAAACTTCCTAAACCGAATTTTCGGGTAATCTTTTTTGGGAAAGCATTAACTTTATGGACTATAATGTCTTTTGGAATATTTTCACTCAACAAATAGTCTTTTGTCGATTCACTGAACTTTTCATTAACCATTACAATTTCGCTTCTCCAGCCGTACTGCTCAAAATAAGGTAAACTCATTCTAACTCTATGCATATCAGCAGTATTAGATGGAGGGAAATATGGTGAGATTATAAGTACTGTGTTCAAGTCAAAAAGTATTTAAAATTTCTGGAAAGTATATGAGCAGGTCGCTCGATTAATATGTAGAATACATATGATAAAAGTATACAAATAAAAATTCCAAATAAATAATTAACAAAGGTTAAGCTAAGCACTTGCAATAAAAATGCATAACATATTGGATGCAAAATGTACATAGAATAGGAGGCATCTCCCAGTTTTTCTAATAGCGTTATTGGTTTTTGATCCTTATAGTACGCTATTTCGTTTTGAATCCATTTGTATAAAAAAAATGCAAACAAATTCATGGATAACAAATAACTAAGATGAGCATGAAAAGTTAAAAAATTAAGCACAATGCTAATTGTAAAGATTATTATGCGATGGGTAATGATTTTTCTCTTAGAAACAGTAATTATTATATTTTCCTTTTCAGAGATTAAGACACCTAAAATCCAACATGGCAAACCTATAATCCATGTTGCAAATATTCCGAATTGCCAATAATGACCATGGTAATTCTGATTCGTTTGTTTAAATAAAGCAACAATATCGTGATAGCCAAAAATGATTATAAGTATAATAGATAATATGAAAGATAGTGTAAATAATCTTTTCCAATCCACATTAAATTTTCTAAAGATTGGATACAGCGTGTAATAAACCAATTCACAAATCAAACTCCATAAGATACTTTTTTCTGGATGATTATATTTGCTCCCTAAAAAATATATAACAATAAGAGGCAGTAAAATTCTTAGGTATCTCCTAAACAGAAAGTTTTTCCAGAATATTTCCTTATCTTTTGAAGATTGATGTATAACATATCCTGATATGATGAAAAATGCAATTACTGCTGCTACTCCATTGAATAATATTCCCATTACAGAAGCTGTTAGATTAAGAAATAAATGCTCAGATGACTTTAATTCATTAACCAGAGGATTTTCAAAGTGAGAAAGCAACACGATTAGAGCTAAAATAAACCTAATAGAATTTATTCCTTCGATCCATGTAGAATCTTTTAATTTAGATTTGGTCATTTATTAACGATAAAAATTTTTGTTGTTCTTTTTCCCAATTATATTTTGATTGCGCTAACTTATAAGCATTTTTTTTATGGGTATCTAATAGATCCCTTTCCACAAAAATTTCGTTTAATATATTTACCAGCTCATTGGTGTTACCACTTTGGTATAATCTGCCAACATTATTATTTTTTGCCATAAACTCCGTTTGTGCTTTTGTGTCAGATGCTACAATTGCTAATCCTGAAACTAAATAAGTAAACAATTTATTCGTCAAGCAAATATCCCTATTAAATGGATACTTTAATTCTGTCGCTAGACCAACGTCGAAATTCCTGGTAAATGGAAATATATCGTTGTTAGAAATTGATGGATGAAATATTATTTTGGAGAAATACATTTCATCAAAGTAACGTTTGTTTTCAATTGATGAGCTTCCTAATAAGTGTAATTCTATAAGTGGATTTTTAATTACGTTCAATGCCGCTATAACTTCTTCCAGACCTCTACCTTTTCCTATAGTTTGTGAAAACCAAAACAGCTTTAGTTCTTTGTGCTTTTTTAAATTAATTTCTGGCTGGTACTTTATTTCAAATACATTATTTATTGTTACGGGGCTTATGTCAGGATACAAATTTTGGTAAGCTTTTGCAATTAACGGACTTGCTGCAGATAAATAATCGATTTCTTTTAAATATTTATCTTCTATAAATTTCTTTAACTTAAAATCGGAATTATTCGAATCATTTGTTATTTCATTTCTATGAAAATCTTCGGCATCGAAACCGCACTTACTTTTTGTGCTCTGGGCAGCTTTTACAGCAACTGGCAATGCTCCTAAATTGTGTCCGATATATAAATCAGCTTTTATCCTAGTTGCCATCCTTAGCTGCCAGTAGAAATTCCTGTTAATTAAAAAATTTCTTGCACTCGATGAAGGGAAAATATATTCAGCAAGTTTTTGAATCAAAAAAGATTTTAACCTTAACATCTTGTTTGAAGAGAGCCATATTAAATTGTCGTAGGTCCAACTTGGGTTTTCTTGCAAAATCTTAACGTCTTCTCTTATTAGATAATCCATATATTGGGTAAAAATAATATGAACCTTGTACCCTACATTCGACAATGCTAAGGCTTCTTTAATCAATCTTGGATTTGATGAAATATGACCAGGAGTAATAAAACAAACTTTTTTCAAAATCTTTTAGCTTGATTGATACAAATTTTGAATTGTGTTTCTTAGTAAACTACGGTAATCTGCCCATTGCCACTGTGTTGCAGTTGCCAATGCCGCAGCACTGATATCGTTCAAGTTTTTGCTTTCATTCACAATACTTTTCATTTGAGTTTCCAAAGCAGCTAAATCTCCTGCAGATATAATCCACCCATTTTTACCGTGTTTTATCAAGTCTGGTCCAGCACTATTGTCTGTTGTAATTACAGGTGTGCCTTGAGACATTGATTCTGTAATTACCATTCCAAACCCATCAGCTAGAGTTGGTAATACAAAAACATCTGCCTCTTTATACAACTTCAGGAGCTCATCATGTGGAATAGTATTTTTAATAATGATTTTCCCTGGTAAATCATTACATAGTTGTTCTGGAAGTTCCATTTTACCAATTAACCATAATTCGGCATCTTGAGGCTTGAAGTCGCATGCTTTCCAGGCTTTGTACAATAAATGTAAACCTTTTCGTAACGATTGATTGCCAGCATACAAGAATTTAATGGGTCCTTTTTCATCCCTTAATTTTATTTTTTCGGTTGGTTTTGGAAAGGCCAAAGGAATAACCTTTATTTTCATTTCATCAATACCAGCATTAATCAATGTTCTTTTCGTGAATGATGAGTTGCATAAAATAATGTCTGCTAACTTAAGTTCCTCATCTCTCCTATGGTTTCTTCGAACTGCTTTTTGGTTAATCAATAAATTTATACCAGTAGTTTTTAGTTCAGGATATAAAGTAAGTTGTTGATTCACAATGTTTGTGAAAAAAGAGTGGTGTTGGCTTAATTGCTCGTAAATTGTATAAATACCTTTTTTCTTTGCGCTTTGCAGAGTAAAATATGCACAATGTTCGTATGTATGAATAACGTCTATATCTTTTTTCTCTATTTTACCTGCCACCCATTTATCAAATGATAATTCCGAATAATGCCAGATTATATCAGTTAACCAGGCATTAAAATTTCTAGCAGATATACTTCTAATTATTTCCAAAAAGGGCTTTGAACTAAAATATTCAATTGGAAGATCATTGAAAGCTCTTTTATTAATTTCTTTGGCTAAGAAAGGTATCCTTAAAAAGAAAATGGATATTTTGTTATGCCGATGCGTGTAAAAGGTGGTATAAAACTTATTAAGCTGCTTTCCTTCAAAATAAGCCATGGCATTTTGCTTAGTATGAGGTGCTATGTTTGGACTAGATAGTGATATTTTCATTCGTAATTAACTGATTATACAAGCTTAGATATTGATTTATAATAACATTCGAAGAAAATCTTTTTTCAGCGTCTGCTCGAACCACCCTTCTATCTAATTCTCCTATTTTGCTTACAGCATCAATCATTTCTTCTACATTATTACAAATAAAGCCATTGATTAGGTGGTATATTATTTCTGGAACAGAACCTCTATTCATACCAATTATCGGGGTACCACAAGCCATGGATTCAGTCATAACTATTCCAAATGGTTCGTTCCATTCTATTGGCATTAAAAAAGCAAATGCAGAGCCCAAGAGTTCATTTTTTTTAATGTCGTCAACTTCACCTACATAGGTTATCTCATCATTTAAGTTAGGTTGTATTTCTCGCTCAAAGTAGCCTATTGATGACTTTGGGATATTACCTGCAATAATTAATTTTTTATTTGTTGCTTTAGCTATTTTAATTGCTAAATGTACACCCTTTATCGGCTCTATTCTCCCTAGAAAGACTAATGGTGCAGTGTCTTTTATTTCATAACTACAATTAAATTTTTCGAGATCTACACCATTAAATATTCTATAAGCTTTTGCGTACGGTAAAATTTGATTACTTATATATTCGCTACAACCAGTAAATGCTAATGATTCCTTTTTAGCAAATTTTTTAGCCATCTTAATTTGAGTAATAGTGGGTTCTCTTTGATAGCTCATTAACTTTGGTATGCTAAAAGGCATTTGTGGTAGAAGATAAACTAATCTGCCGAAACTATGTATGATATCGTATTTTTTGCTAAAAATCTCTTTATTAATTAAATACGTGTTTTTTAAAACATCCGAAATTCCATTACTTGTTTTTCCTTTGTATGGAAATAGTTTTGCATGTGTTTTAGAATCAGAATTTGCAAATAGACTTACCTCATGGCCTAATTTTATGTATCCTTCTATTAACATTGCAATTATGCGCTCTATACCACCATATAATATTGGAGGTACTGGTAATTCGGGATCTGCGACTATTGCGATTTTTAGTTTAGGTGATTTTTCCAAGCTTCAACGTCAATGTTTTCCTTACCCATTTGTAACTTAGGTATTTGATTTATTTCTACTGATTCTATTATTTCTGGTAATATATCGAGATAATTAATATCCTTTAATTCTGGATGAATTATATAGGCAGCATTTGATTTTACATATATAGAAGTTAGATTTTGTTTGACCATAATTTGAGATATTAGACTTTCAAATGCACCAGGATATGATTTTTTTAAAAATCTTCTTAAGATCAATTCAACTCTAAACTTAAGCGGGTACTTATGTTTGAGTTTTTTAAATAGGGATAAGTTAATAAGTGAGCATCGTGTACTGAACCAGCAAAATTCAACGTCTTTTTTTTCAAACTGTTCATCAATAGGGAAGGTTGCTGGAGATGCACATAGCAAATTGGCATTACTCTCTATTTTATTTATAGCGTAATCTACCCAACTGTGTTCTGGCACATAGGTGAGCATATCAGCGTCGTAGTGCAATAGGTATTTTGTATGAGTAATTTCAAATCCAACTACATACGCAAAAATAGGTGCCCCCCTGTAATCATACAACTCATTTTCTTTAATAATACTACCTAAATACTTTTTGTAGAGTCTGTTCTTTGCATTGAAAGTATTACTCAAAATAATTTCTGTTATAACACTTTCTTTTTTTAATTTTTCTGTGATAGAAATCAAAATTTTTAATTTTTTCTTGCAATCACTACAAGTATCAATTTTAGATTTATCGTTGTCAATAATTACAATACGTCTTTGTATTTCATTATGCGATTTGCATAAATGGCGCAGATTAAGTTCTACATAATCTAAATCTGTAATGGCAGCATTAATAATTAGTGTTACATTTCGCATAATTTTTACTGTCGATCTTATTAATAAATGCCGATTTTTCTAAACCTATCAATTCTTATAGATTTTAGCTATGATTTTAAAAAAATAATGTGGTATAGAACGGTAGAACTTTAAGGCAGAATTAAATTTTGTCACATATCTTTTTTTGTAAAATCCTGTATCTATAATTAAAAATTCACTAGGAACACTTTTCCAATTAGGGAATTTGAAATAATAATTACCCTTATTGCAAATGAAATGGAAATACATAACTTCTTTGTTGTCTAGGATAAGTTTATTATTAACATAGATTAGATATCCTCTCTCATGAAGATTTTCGCATATAGAATTTTCTAAACTTACTTTAATCTCACCTTTTAAGTGTGAATTATAAACAACTTCTGAGAAACTTTGATTGTCGTTTAATGAACTTCGCATCACATCCCATCTGTTCTTAATTTCATCTAACGCCTGATATGAGGCTTTTCTAGCTTCTGGCAAATAATTTTTAATCTTTAAAAAAAGATTGTTATTAAAAATATTGTTTTTAATTATCGTTAATGAGCCTGACAAATATTCGTATCTGAATGAAATAAAATCAACATCTAATTCATGTTTATTGAGAATGTAAGATTGCATATCCCCATACAGAACATCTAAGTCTCCGTAAGCCCAATAATCATAATTTTTTATTTCTTCATGAAATATTAGACCATACGAAGGTCGCCAGTCGCACAATTTATAGGCATTAGGTAATTGGTAGTTTTTGAGCTTATGTATATCCGCTATTTTTTTACTAAAGTTTATTAAGCTTTCCTGTTGAAAATAAACATTAGTAGGTTTAGAATCAGGAATTTCATCATCAGTAATTATCAATACATGAAGCCATGTATTTTTTTCACATCCTTTGAAATATAAATTCAAATACTCTGGAAGTTTACCGAAGTAGGGAATAATGAGTAATGTTTTCTTAAAACTCATTAATTATTTGCTTAAACATTGAAAAATTATTGTATAGCTTAAGATCAAATCCTTTCTTTTTCCAAATCTCCATATCACCCAATTTATTTGCAACAACGGGAATATTTCTTTCAAATGCCTCATATAAAACGAATGGTCCTGTTTCATATGTGATGGAGGGTATTATCAAAACATCAATCATTTTATAAAATGATTCTATCTGAAATTCTGATAAATTAAACTGCCAGTGAATATTTAAATCTGTTTTTGTTATGGCTTTTAACTTATTAAAATACGCTTCATCATTAATAATTCCTGCAATATGAAGTTGTAGATCTTTCCTTTTAGTGGATTTAAAAGCTTTAATTAGGATATGGAGCCCTTTTTCATGGCATATGCGCCCAACAAATCCAATATTTGTGACAGTGTTTTTAGCAGGGATTTTTGGTTCTATTTCCTTATCCAATAATTGGTTAGTAATAAATAATTTGTTTGAATCAAATCCATTCTGAATAAATGTCGCTTTTTGCCAATTTGTAAAAAGAAATATTTTGTCACATAATTTATTCAATTCGAAAAGAAGTTCAACTTTTCTTTCAACAACATTTGTTAAACTATTTGGGTATTTTAAAACATTCACAGACTTTGCAATTAAATTACTAATTGGAATACTCAATCCTTTTTTACTGATGTAACAGGAGGTGCATCTGTGTTTTTGAATAAGACCATCACAAGCGTGTTTTCCAAATAGCATTAAATCGCCATGGACGCAAGTAATGCCTGGGACATGTGCAGTAAAATAAATTATTGTACCGTTTTCTTTGGCTGCAGAGATATGAAAGATATTAAAAGTTGGTGTAAGAGTGTGGAAATGAATTAAATCATAGACATTTTCTTTTAATGTTTTTTTAAAATCATCTAAGTTGTCAGATGCACTTTTACAAGATAAAATATCGGGATGATTTGACAACTCTTCGTTAACATAGTAAACAACAATATTTCGATAGAAGTCAACTCTATTTTTTTTACCAGTAGTAATAACATGCACTTCATGATTTTGTTTTATTAAACTTTTAGCAAGATTCAATACATATTTCTCAGTTCCACCTGAACTGATTGGATAAAAATAAGCCGTTACCAATGCTATTTTCATAACTTAATAGCCCTTTTAAATCCAGCTACTTTCTCTGCGTTTTTGTAGCCAATAATTTTCGACAAAGCTCTCAATAAACCTTTTTCTGGAGGTAAATAATAGGGTTCAATTTGAAGCAGAAATTCGATAGCTTCTTGTGCTAAACTTTTATCCAAAAGACTAAGTCGATTAATGCAATGCCTTAAAGATTTTATTATTTCCGTTTTCTTATCTGTATTAATATCTGCTTTCCATATTGTATAAAGACTTTTTGTGTTTTCATATAAATCCCGCACAAAATTCAAATCGCTTTTTTGCGATAGTGAATTTGACTGAGCAGTTCTATATTTCGCCATTATCCCTTTGGTATATACAAATTTCCCTTTGGCAATTGCAGCATCCAAGAAATATCTAGCATCTTGTATTACGGGCAAATTTTCATTCCATTTTAGGCGCTCGCATATTTCTCTCGAATATAATATGGCAGCAGGAGGGCACCAGAAATACGTAAAAAGTGCGATTTCTAAATCTCCTTCAATTTCGCGTTCAATGGTTTCGGAGATAGTTAATTGATTGTTTTCAGCTTTAAACTTTTGCCAGTCACCATAGGCAACATCGGCATTTTGTTCTATTAAAGCCGATAATTGTATCTCAATTTTTTCTGGAATTAATAAATCATCAGCATCTAAATACTGTATATATTCTCCTTTTGCATATTTTAAACCCAAACTACGGGCGTGGCTAACGCCTTTATTTTCTATTGATACTACGTTAATGAAATTTGGATAGTTTTCCAAAATAGTTAACGTATCGTCAATAGAGCCATCGTTAATAACAATAACTTCTAAATTTTTATAGGTTTGCGCAAAAACAGAATCTAATGTTTCGACAATAGTCTGCGCCGCGTTATATGCAGGAATAATTATGGAAACTAATTTCGCTGAGATAGCCAATGTTGAGTTGTTTTTATTGCTTCTTCGGTAGATACGGCAGGCTCCCAACCTAAAATTTTCTTAGCTTTTTCTGAAGAAAATTCACTGTTCGTATTTCCAAAAAGTTCGTTTAACCAAATAGGAGGGTTAAATGGTTGGCTCGAATCCTTGGTGAGACTTTCTGTTCCATTACCAGTCCATTCAATTTCCCGCTCACCATCTAACTTATTTCTAAATTTAGGAATTCTTTTAAAAAGTGCTTTTTTAATTCCACCCAAAACAGGGTGCTGATTAATCAAGGAAACAAATTCATAATTGGCAACCAAATAGCGTGCAATTTTTTTGAGGTTTGTTTTTTCTTTAAAATTTTGTGTAAGTAAGCTGTTTGTGTCCAAATTTTTTATCTGGTCGGCCTTATCCATTAATAGCGGACTGAGAAAACTTTTCCAGGTTAATGTATCATCATTAATGATAAAATTTAATCCATGTGCTTCCTTTACCCTCAATGATTTTTCTATGGCATCTAAAAGGTTTTCTATATAGATAATGTTAGCTTTTCCATTACCGTTATCAATCCAGCAAAAACGATTAGAATTGGCAAGTGTATGTGGTAAAGTTGTGTAGGTTTTGCCATTCGGACCATAAACACAAGTAGGATTTAGTACTATAATTCTGGTTTTGGTTTGAGTTTTTGCAAATTCCAAACACCAATCTTGCATTATTTTTTTCGATTTACCATAATCTCCGCCAGCAGGTTTTCCATTTGTATTTTCATTTACTGTACCGTTCGGAAAACCATAAACATTCATGGTACTCAATATTACAACAGCTTCAGCACCTTGCTCACAAGCAGCTTTCACTACGTTTTTTGTGGCTTCAACATTAATATTGTAAGCATTTTTACCATCAGTAGGGTAGGCTAGGTGAATAATAAATTGTTTCCCTGTAACAATTTTAAGTACTGATTCGTAATTTAAAAGATTAATTTTTGGTAAATCAATATCAAATCTGGCTATGGGTGCGCAGTTTTTGTAACCTCTAACTGGTACAGTTATATTCTGAACTCCTTTGTGCCACAAACGTTCGGTTAAAGCGGTACCAATAAATCCAGTGCCGCCTGTAATCAGGTAAGTATCTTCAGTGGTTTTAAGGGAAGTTGTTTTTCGATTTTCGTATGCCCATTCTATAAGCTCAATGACTGCTTTCGCATCATTGATTTTAACAAGTGATTTATCGTTTGATGAAAACTTAATCAATTGCTCAACAAAGCAAGCTTCAAATATGTATTGTAATGATGCATCGCTAAAAGCATGATTTAGTTTTATCTCATGTTCGATGCCATTTTCAGGCGAAAAAAAACAACATTCAAAATTATCTTTTTCCATCCAGAGCCGTCCGTTTGTGCCAATAACTTCAAAAGTATTTTTTAGCTTTTCGGTTCGTGAAAGTTTTAATGAAACATCTATTCCAGATTCATTTTTTAACGTATAGTTTACATTTGCTTCAACTCCACCTTCATAATCATCTTCGTATTTAAAAGGTTTAAGAGTTCCAAAAAGATGATAAACCAAATCAAGATAATGTACGCCCATATCGGCTAAAACACCTCCGTTTTTTGGGTCGAAAAAGGCATAACTATCTGCCACCCATGCAAAAGGATTTCCATCTTCTATTTTAACTTCATTTATCTCACCTAACAGGTTTAAACTTTTGCTCAGTGCAAGATAAGATGGCATATATCTGCGAACCATTCCAGTGTAAACGTGTTCATCCGTTTTTGCTTCAAAATCTCTTATCCTATCACATGCAGCAGCAGTTAAAACGAGTGGTTTCTCACATAAAACCGAAATTCTTTTGGACTTACATAAAGCTATTGCCTCCTCATGAAGATGATTGGGTAAGGTAATTATAGCATAATCATAATCAGTTTTATTTTGATTAAAAAATTCTTTAAAACCAAGATTAACTACCGAAATATGCCTGGCTTCTAGATACCGATAAGTCTCAATATTTGGTTCAATTATGGTAATCGAATTAAGTAAATCAAGATGTTCGAGTGCTTTCAGGTAATATTCTTGAACCACCGCACCACCACCAATAATGAGCCATTTTTTATCTTCCATAAAGCTTTCTAATAATAAACAATGGTATAAACTTTACCAGATACAATTTATTTGGGAACTCAAAATATTCATTTGATTTTAGGATTTGTGATAAGTATTTAAATTTTCCGAAACGCTCTATAAATGATCTCCAGTTATTAAATTGAGCTTGCATTATTAATTTTGAATCATTTTCATCTTTAATAAAATAACGGTAACAAAAATTATGAATTTCATTAATTTCCTTCTTTACAACAAGATTTGATTGCCACTTGTTCGTTACTGTTCCTTCATGTCTTCTGTAAAAGTTTAGCGTTTCTGATTTAAAAATTAAATTACCGTTTTGCATAAGGGCTATCCATGTAAACCAATCGCCACAAAGCCGATAATTAATATTGTTCTTTGCAGCACTTTGCAAATAGGCTGCTTTACTAAATAGGGCAGCACTGGCATTAATTATTATATTTTTATGAATCCAATATTTCATTACAACCTCATGGCCTTCTATTTTGAAATCTTTAGTCCAAAAAGTACTCGACAGATCATTCGTCCAATCAAGTAAAGATGCTCCTAAAGTGTTATTACGAATGTAATTACTTTGAGAATAAGCAATCGTACAATCATTGTTGTTTTCGATTAAAGGAACGAGTGTTGATAGAAAAGAGGCACTTGCATAATCATCACTCTCTGCAATCCATATATATTTTCCCCTGGCTAAAGCAATTCCTTTATTCCATTGTGCAAATGTAGACCCAGAGTTTTGTGTATTTACGATTAGCGAAACATTTTCTTTATCAGAAATAATTTGTTTAATCAGCTCTACACTTTTATCTGTTGATGCATCGTCCAATATAATTAATTCAAAATCTTGGAAACTTTGAGCAAATATAGAATCCAATCTTTCTTGAAGAAATTTCGAATGATTGTAGTTAGGTACAATAACAGAAATTAATGGTGTAATCAATTTCTTAAGTAATTAAATATTTTATAAATAATGGTGCTTTTTAATTTGCGTTCAAAATCTTTTAACTGCTTATGTTTTTCTAATAGTTGAAAAGGGCTGCCAAAATGGTTTTTGTAAATATTAAGATTCTTTAAAAGGATATTCTCTTTCAGATTGTTTTTCTTTTCGATAGAAACGTTCATGGCTGTCGCCATAGATTCTGGTTTTATTCTATAATAAAACCCAACTATATCTAATTTTATAACTATTGATACTGGCGTTAATAATCTAATCCAAAAATCCCAATCTTCTAATCCAATTTTCAAATTCTCATCATACCCGCCCAATTTGAGTGCGTCAGCTCTCTTAAATATTGCTGAACAAAAGATCATATTTTCTATTAGGAGACTCTCATAGTTGTAGAGTTGAAGATCCCATGGGCCACTTTCGAAGCCAAATCTATACGCATTACAATACACTAACGTAACACCTTTTTGCCGCTCGAAAATATTCAAAGCCTCTAAAACATAGCTATCATTGATCCGATCATCAGCATCCAATGGGAGAATATATTGCCCTTTGGCCAATCTAATCCCTGTATTTCTAGCAGCGCTAAGACCCAAATTATTTTGAGCAGTGTAGTTAAACCTTGCATCTTTTCTGCACCAGGATAATCCAACATCTTCAGTTTTATCAATCGAACCATCATTTACGATAATGCATTCCCAGTCTTGATGTTTTTGTTCGTAAACAGATGCTAATGCTTCATCTAAAAATTCTCCCTGATTGAAACAAGGAACTATGATGGAAATTAACATATTTAAAGTTCGAAAATTAATTTCTTTTGAAATTTTATCAACCCTTGAATTTAGATTTAACTTCGTTATAAGCTCTTTGCCAGCCTATGTAATGTGAGAAGGCTAAAAATGCAACAAAAAATTTAAATGAAAATAGAGGTCTAACTAAATTTTTGCAAAGGATATGAACATTAGGTTTTTGTATATAAGATTCGGCTTTGTAGGTTAACATCTTTGAAGAATAGGTCATGCCTTCTGCTAAGCGAAGTATATATAAACGTCTTGTTCTTGTTATTGGAATAAAGTGTCGTATTATTAGCTTTGCATATTGCCCAATCTGATAATTTTTCTTTAGGAAATAGTTAACTAAATCAGTATCTCCTCCAGAGTTCAGTTTTTTTCCAGTTCTATCGGAAATCGTGTATCCCTCATCCTTAAAATACTCCAATATGTGATATTTTTGAACAATCATACCTGCTCCGCACACATCACAATCGTCACTTGTGTATTTAGAAATCCTATAATCATAACCATAGTCTTTAATATTAAAAACTACACATAAATGTTGATATTTGTAGAACCATTTGCTGGGTGCTTTTTCATAGACAGCTTCAGAGATACCACAGCAAACCATTTTTAACTCTTGGTTATTATCAATGATTTTTTTAAAATTTGTAAAATAATCAGCATCTAACCAATTGTCATCGTCGCAATAAAGTAGCCAATTAAATTTTGATAATTGTGCCCCTTTATGCCTAGCAAAATTTAAACCAGCTTTATTTTCAGTAACGATACTAAAATTAACTCCGTTGATTTGATATTTATTCCACTCTGCTTGGGCAACTTCGGCAGTATCATCAGTCGATATATTGTCTACTAAAATGACCTCCCAAGAAATATCTTTACACTGATTTAATTGCGAAATAGCTTTTAAAGTATCGGGTAAACGTTGTGCACTATTATAGCAACAAATAATTATAGAAACTCCAAGCATTATTACGATGGTTTAATACCGATAGTCAGTTCTCCTGAATTAAATATTAAAAAGCCATAATTCTTTAATATTTTGTAAATCTCTAACCTACAATCCAATTCATCATGGATTTCTACAGCAATAATTTTTACGATATTCAAATAAGACAAATCGTGTTCTTCTTTAAATATTTCTGCCTCACTACCCTCTATATCAATTTTCAGAAAATCTACTTCCTGCAAATCATAATCTTTAATAAGATCGTGTATGGATAATGCAGGGACCAAAGCATCTTCCTTATTATGAGATTTGGTTACTTGAATAGACCATTCGCGACTATCCCTAAAACCCCTTTCAAATGTAAGAAAGTCAGATTCATACCAAAGTGCTTTTTTTAGAGAAAATACATTATTTAAGCCTTTTAAGTTAAGTTGAAGTTGTTTATAGTTATCCGAGTCAGGCTCAATACATATTATCTTACTGTTTGGGAATGATGTTGCAAACTTCAATGAAGTTAATCCAATATTTGCACCCGCATCAATTATCGTATCAACTTGAATTTGATTTATAATAAAATAATCAATTACGATCTGATATTCATTATTTATAAAAACTTGTTTGAAGACATCTATATCACTTGTATTTCTTCGAAGTGTGAGAGATCCAAAGGTAGATTGTAGTACGAGATGATTTGATTGTAATTGGATGTAGTAACCTAATGATTGAACATTATCTGTAAAATTTCTGAAATGTGCTATTCTTTTATAGCTTCTGGGTATAGCAAGCTTAATAGTTTTTCCGTATAAATAAACTAATTTATCTATCAACTTTAAATATTTGAGGAAAATTCTAAATCTGTACATTTTACCTCTTAATGAGCTTAATAATTTTAAATAACAATAATTCTTCTGAAAATCCCAATGATGTTAATAATATTATCTAATTCATTGTCAATGCTGATAAGCATTTTGATAATGATTGTTTAATAAATGATTAATACTCAAATAATAATTAAATCGATAGTTTAAGGATAGAAGGTTAACACAGAACTAAATACATATAAAGTATATATCTCAATACTATTTTTTTTGAAATAACCATAGTTGATAAATGTCAATAGATGGTGCGCCATCTATTGGAGGTATTCCAAATCGTTTAATATCTCTAACACGAAAATTTCCATTAAGAAAATAAGTTTTTAGTTGCTCTTCTGTCAGCCAATCTTCTATGGGCTGATTTGCGCTAAGATACTTGTTCCATTCTAATTCTACATCTTTTCTGGGAGTAGTAATTATTGTATAACCGTTAGGGCTCAATAATTTTGCAATATCATTTACAAAGTAACTTTTTTGATTTTCTGGAATATGCTCAATCACTTCTGAGCTTACAATTAGATCAAACTTTCCTGCAAAGCCATCCTTTAATAGGTCCACTGATGTACCACATTTTATTTCTAAGTCAGGAAATAAGCTCCTGCCATAGTTTACAACTTTTCGAACGGGCTCAATTGCTGTTACTTTCCCATATTCTGTAAGCAAATTACTCAACCAACCTCTGCCACAACCAAGATCTAAAATTTTTAAGTCTCGTTTGTCTGTAATGCTATCAATAAGTTGTTTCAATATATCCCATCTCATTTTTTCCTCTACATTTGGTTCAGCTCTATTCCAAGTTGGGTTTTTTGTAAAAAGGTCTGTATAGTATTTATTTTCTAATTGTCTTTTTGTTTGAAAAAGACTAAATAACCGCTTTATTTTGGATGTAATTCCCATTTGATATTTTCAATGAATAATTTATTTATTGTTGGATCTAAACTAAGATTAGTGTTAGTGATTTTACTTTCTAAAATTTCGAAACTTAGTGCATTTTCAACAAATTCCAAATCAGTTGTCGAGTCTCCTAAAAAGAAATCCATAGTGTATTTTCCAGCCAATAGTTTTTGATTTTTTAACGTAACTATAATTTTCCCTGATTTTGTCGGTACAGAATTTATAGGATAATTATGATAATGTTTATTATTGATACCTATTAATGAATTTTGATCAATGTCTTTAATTATAAATCCTAGGGTTAAAAATTTAATTTCTTGATCACATGCATACTCCACTTCAATATTCAGATCAGAGTTGTAATAAATAGAATTTTCATCTGATAATACTTTTACAGTTTTAATTAAACCTCTGCCCTTGTAAGTATTCACAAAATGGTCAAGTACAAGCTGATTGTAATGTTTTATGGCGATATCGACTTTTGAATCAGAAAGGACGCGTCCTTTATCTAAAATTACTGCTCTAGTGCAAAGGTTATTGATCGAACCCATATTATGGCTCACAAACAATACTGTTCTTCCTTCACCTTTGCTCACTTCTCCCATTTTACCTAAGCACTTTTTTTGAAACTCTGCATCTCCAACAGCCAGCACTTCATCAACAATTAAAATTTCAGATTCAAGGTGGGCTGCAACAGCAAAAGCTAAGCGAACATACATTCCTGAAGAATAACGTTTAACGGGTGTATCTAAATAACGTTCAATCCCAGCAAAATCTACAATTTCCTCAAGTTTACGCTGAATTTCTTTCTTACGCATACCTAAGATTGCACCATTAAGAAAAATGTTTTCTCTCCCAGACAACTCTGGATGAAAACCAGTTCCAACTTCCAATAAACTAGCAATTCTACCTTTACCCGAAATCCTACCAGTAGTTGGGGCAGTCACTTTACTAAGTATTTTTAATAGTGTACTTTTACCTGCACCATTTCTTCCAATAATGCCAACAGCATCACCCTGTTCGATTTCGAAGTTTATATCCTTTAAACTCCACACTACATTATTTTCGCTTTTGGTATTCTGGTTATTACTTTCTCCAATTCTTAAAAAAGGGTCTTCTTTACCACGCATGCTCGCGTACCACCGTTCTAAATCACGACTTATTGTACCTGTACCAATTTGACCGAGCTGATAGGCCTTGCCTAGTTTTTCTACTTTAATTGAGATATGTTCAGACAATATTTAAAGTTTTAGCGAGTTGAAAATTTTTCTTTTAGTTTAAGAAATGGTTTTTCAAACAAGTAAAAGGATAAAAAGCCAAAACCAAAAACAAGGATTAAGTTAAAAGGAAAATAAATATATCGCTCTAGCGTAATATAATCTCCTTTTGGAATGATGAATAACTGTTGCCAGATATATAAGCTGTAAGAAACTAGACCAATTTGAAAAAATATTTTACTGTTTAGTATTCTATAAATAAAATGATTCTTTTTAAGAATCGAAAATAATATCATATAACAAATGCTAATATCAGTCAATATATTTCCAATGGGTAAAAATAATTTCCCATACAATCCTTTTACTGAAAAATAATAAATCGAATAAATAATTAGAACCGCGAATACAAAAGCGATAAAATTAAAATTTTTAGCTATTATGATTTTTGAAGAGGTGTGAGGATTAAAACAAAGGAGGCTACCTAGAGCCCCGAAAAATATAGAACTAGCGGGAACAAAGAATGGTGCTAAAATATAGTTTTCAATTTGAGGGTTCCTGTATTGAACTATTTTAAGAAATGGGATAATAAATATTATTATCAAACAAATTAGTAAGCTTTGTTTAAAGTATTTAAAAATAAATGGCCAAATTATGTAAAACTGTTCTTCAACAGCTAAACTCCAAGTATGGCCAGTAATCCAGGTTCCAGATAGAAAATTAAAATTGTTAATGTATAGTAATGGACCAATAAAATTCGAAATGACTAAGTCTAGACTAAAAAAATGATTCACAAAAAAAATCACAATTAAGTATATGTACAAAACGGGAATGATTCTCAATGCTCGTCTTATAAAGAAGTTTTTTAAATTTATTTTATCATATTTTATTTTTTCTTTAATTAGAAGTGTTGTAATTAAGAAGCCACTTAAAACAAAAAATATCTTAACTCCCAAGCTACCAACGGTTACAAGCTTTAAAACTGTGTGAATAATACCTCTCTTATCTAGCGTAAGCATGAAATGACCAAAAATGACCATTAAGATAGCTACCGCTCTCCAACCATTCAAAGATGGAATATATTTCACATCTAAAAAATCAGGCGTACTAAATGGCGAATTTAGTTGCGATTTTATTTTATTAATTTGAGTTTTAATTACCAAAATTGTGATTCAAGCTTTTACTCAGATTTTCGACTTTAATTGCCGCGTTCATTTTTTATACCTATTGTTAATTCTCCAGCTTCGAAGAGTGCAAAATTATAATCAGAAAATATTTGATTGATTTCTTCCCGTATATCAAATTCGTAATGTATTTCTATTGCGATACAACGTGTTATTTTTAAAAAACTTAAATCGCTAATTTCTTTATTAAAAATAAAACGTTCAGCCCCCTCAATATCAATTTTTAGTAAATCAATAAATTGATGGGTAGATTGAGCAGTTATTTCGCCAATAGTAAGTCCCTGTATAGTAGTAGATAATTCGTTGGTTTGTTCTCTAAAACTTTTAGACCAGTCTTCAACTACTATTGATGGGTCATCGTTTGCTTCTTCCAGTGTACTGGATCTATGCCATACGGCGGCGTTTAAAAGCTTTAAATTAGTTATGTTTTGGTGTTCTTTTAAAGCTGCTTAAAATTGCTCTGGTCGGGCTCTACACTTATGACTTCGCAATCAGGGAAAATATTTTTTAGGTAAGCCGTTGTTAAGCCAATGTTTGCGCCTAAATCTAAAATTAATTTTGGATTGATATTATTTAAGCGGAGTGCTCTGCAAACAGGTTTGTATTCATTATGCATAAAAATCTGACTGAATACTTCCCAATCGCTACCTGTTTTTCGTAAGGAAAGATTAAATCTGTCATTATCTAATTTAATAAATTTGGTACTTCTACTTACCTTGAAGTTTTCCTTCAAATAGATATTTTCAAATCTTTTTTTTAGTAAAATTTTACCTTCTGAAATGATTCTGTTTTTTAGGGCTGAATACATTATTTATTTCAAAAGGCAAACGTATTAAAAGCACCTAAACGGTATCGACAAAATTCCGTTCAACCTTATTGAAAATAACAATCCCAAATAACAGCAAGGCTGTTGTAACCATTGTAGCATAGCCTAGGCTAGCCCAGCTAAAACTTCCTTCACCCAAAAATCCATAACGAAAAGTTTCAATAATAGGCGTCATGGGGTTACAATCAATAATCCAGGCATATTCTGGATACTTAATTAAAGCAGTTGATAGGGGGTAGATTACCGTTGTTGAATACATTAATAATTGAACACCGAAACCAATTAAAAATGCCAAGTCACGGTATTTTGTAGTCATTGCAGAGATAATCATTCCCGCACCTAAGCCTAATAAAGCCATTAAAATAACAATTAATGGAAAAAGTAAAATGGCAGAGGTAATATGGAAAGAAGCTCCATTCAGATAGTAATAGCCCATCATTACAAGAAACAATAACATTTGCACCCCAAAGCGAACCAGATTGCTAACCACAATGCTTAGCGGCATAATAAACCTTGGGAAATAAACTTTGCCAAAAATATTTGCATTATCTTTAAAAACGGTAGATGTTTTAGTTAAACAATCTGCAAAATAATTCCAGGCTGTTATGCCTGCCATATAGAAAAGTGGTTTTGGTAAGCCATCGGTAGAGATGCCAGCAAGATTACCAAAAATAAAAGTGAAAATAATGGTAGTGAAAAGTGGTTGTATAAAAAACCATAGAGGCCCTAAAATTGTCTGTTTATAGAACGATACAAAGTCTCTTCTTACCAATAACACCAATAAATCGCGATAGGCCCAAACCTCATTTAATTTTAAGTCAAATAAAGAAGATTTCGCTTCAATTGTCCAGTTATGTTCTTCTTTAATCATTATAAAAATTCTGATACTCTGGTTTTATAAGTCTCATACCCAAAAGCCGCCAAACACTTTTCTTGTAACTCCACTTTATCGTAACTTAAATTTAATTCGTCAAGCATTGCGGCTTTAAGTGCAACTTTATCTTCTGGATTTACCGACTGCCCCAGTTTCCCATCTAATATAGCATCTTTACTTCCATCCTGATCTCCAGTAATCGAACGGCAGCCACAAGCTGCGGCTTCAATAAAACTGATGCCAAAACCTTCACCCTTACTAGGCATTACGAAAACATCGACCAGCAAATAATGGTTTGTAATTTCATCATCAGGAATAAAATCAGTTAAAATTACCCTTTGCTGTAAATGGTTCTTATCAATTAGGTTTTTTATTCTTTGCGCTTCATTTAAATCAGCCTTTCCAGCAAGTATATAAATGATATGCTTAGGAAGTTCTGCGAGCACTTCGATAACTTGATCATAACCCTTATACTGTTCATCAGAAGATAATCTACTCAATGTAAATAGAACGCGATGCTCTTGTTTTAAATGATAACGGTTTATTAATTCTTGAGGTTTTTCGAAAGCAAGAGGCTTATCGAAAAAAGGATCGAGACAATTGTTAATCACCTTTATTTTGTTTGGCAGTAGTTGATGTACAGCTTCGATTTTTTTCGCCGTAAAATTACTAACAGCAATAATTTCAACATGCTTCCTGATGAAATTCGTTTTCCAATAACTAAGTTTTTCCCAAATTTCGATACCGTGAGCAAATAAAATAATTCTTTTTTTTGGATTGAGTCTTTTTATCAGCCAGCCAAAAACGAGCAGATTTATATGACTTAGGATAATAACATCCGAGTGATGCCCATCCTGTATTGCTTGAATAGCAAATCTAAATCTTCTTCCATTAAAACCATGGAAAGATTTCTGATCTAAATATTTCAAATCGGCTTGCTTATCATACATACTTAATACACGATAGCTGCTAATTTTTTCTTCTGATAAAAAATCTTTCAAAACTTTCGAAAAACTTCTGCAAACCTTTTCAATTCCGCCAGTTAAACTGAAAGTATGTAGCGTAAGAAAGAGAATTTTTTTACTAGATAACATTAGAGTTTGCTTCAAGCATTTCACTTTCAGCTTTATTATTTAAGCTTTTTTCTCCAGCCACCTGATACAACGCCATCACCTTACTCCAGTGCAACTTTCCTTTTTTAAAATCTTCCGTTAAATTACGAACGAGTTCATTTTCATTATAAGAGAGTTTATCTAAAAATTGATCGTTATTACTCAGCCACTTTTGAAAAGGAAAGGTAAAACCCATTTTCGGGCGATTCCATATCTTTTCAGGTAAAACATTTAAAAATGAATCAATAAGTAAACCTTTCGGCTTTGTGCTTTTATAAATTAAATCACTTTTAATTTGATGAACAAGCATAACTAAATCTTTATCTAAAAATGGTACGCGTACTTCAACACCATGTTGCATACTCATAGCATCCGTATCTTTTAGTAGTTGATTTTGCATGTAAAGGTTGTACTCCAACCAGCTTGCTTGCTCTTCATTTTTTAGTTCGGGATCGATATTGCCAATTTGAGCAGTTTGCAATACTACATCAATCTCTTTAACTGAGCAGTTTAATAAGGCTGCAATCTCATCAGGCGTGTAAAAGCCCCTTAAGAAGAGATATTTGCCACAGGTATTTTTATAACTTAAATAATAAGCCCTTTTTAGTGCTGGCTTATTAAAACATATACCTAATTTCAGAATAAACTTGGGTAACTTACTTAGTTTTGCGACCAGCCCCATTCTTTTTAATGATGGGTAACCACCGAAAAGTTCATCGGCACCAATGCCAGATAGAACTGCTTTTAAACCATTTTGCTTAGCAAAGTATGTTATAAACCACGAATTAATACCATCGGTTGTAGGCTGATCTATGGCCGATAGGGCAGAAGGGAACTGATCGTTAAATATCGATTCACTTATCTTATATTCTTGATGATTACTTTTTATTTGTGCATGGATTAAATCCTGATAAGATTTTTCAGAATATGCCGCCTCGCCAAAGTTAACAGCTAAGGTTTGTAACGAAGATTGGTTCTTAAGTACACCGCTAGCCAAAATACTAATGATACTACTATCAATGCCACCGCTTAAAAAAGCACCGATAGGTGCATCAGAATATAAATGCTGCCTAACCGAATTTTTTAATGCTTTTTTTACAGAAAGAACAGCCTCTTCATAACTGGTGATTTTTGTTGTTTTTGAAAGATTATGATAACGTTTTATTTCGAAAGTTTGGCTGTTATGTAACCAAATTAAATAACTCCCTTTGGGTAGCATTTCGATTTCGGTAAAGGTAGTGTACGGCTCTGGAATATGACCGAAAGCCAGGAAATAAATTTTCCAGTTAACATTTTCTGTGAAACTATAGTTTGTTTGCTTAAAGGCTTTAACCTCTGATGCAAAAATCAATTGCTGATTAGTTTGGCTAAAGTAAAGGGGTTTAATTCCAGCCGAATCGCGAACCAAGTAGCTGCAATTTAATACAGCATCATAGAGCGAAAATGCAAACATACCCTTTAGTTTATCAAAACTTTGAATTCCCCAGGCGCTGTATGCAGCAAGAATAACTTCAGTATCGCTGTTGCTGTTAAATTCATATCCGAGATTTAGTAAGGTGGATTTTAGATCACGATAATTATAAATCTCGCCATTAAAGCTGATCACATATCGGTCATGATTATAAAACATAGGCTGATGCCCGGCTTTACTGAGATCGATAAAAGCTAACCTCCGATGACCAAATGCAATTCCATTGCTTGCGTTTAAGTAAAAACCTTCATCATCAGGACCTCCATGAGCCATAATATCGCACATGGCTTTCACCTGCAATTTTAACTGTTCTTCAGTTTTAGTATGATCTATAATTCCGGCTATGCGGCACATTTCTTCTCTGAAAATATGTATTTACAAATGAGCTTATGAATGATGAATCAATGAGGCAAACACAGCTTCGCCCTTTCAGTCACATTTACTTTTTAAAAAATGAACTGATTATTTATATTTTTCCAATTTCGTCATTGCGAGGTACGAAGCAATCTAACTATTTAAACAGATTGCTTCGTACCTCACAATGACGGTGCTAAGCTTACCAAATAGCAACTGATTTAAAATCAATCATTACTAACCATTGAACTAATGGTTAATAAACCAATGACCAAACCTACAGCTTCTCTACAAAGGCCATCGAAGTATTAATTTCGATAGCAACACCCATGTTTTCCAAACGCAAAATTAAGCGTTGTTTGTTATGTAATGCAACTATTTCCGCAAGCATCCCCTTAAAAGGACCTGCCTTAATGATAACCTTTTCGCCTGCTTTAATATCATATTCCAACACCTCTAATTCAGCATCAGTGGCAAGGAGTAATTTTAAATTTTCAATTTGCTGTTCGGGCATGAAAGCAATATTGCCCGAAAAATAAAGAAATCTTGCAATGCCATTTGTCATTAAAACTTCTGCATACTCCTTGGCCGAAATATACACAAAGAGGTAGGATTTAATTAGTGGTTCTTCTATAATTTTTTTTCGATCACTCCACTGCTTAAGCGTCTTTTTAAGAGGTAAATAGCATGTTATGTCCTTTTTGATCAGCTCATCGTATGCCTTTTTTTCCGCCCTCGAACGGGTGTAAACAGGATACCACTTGTAATTATTGTCCATTTCTCACTGACTTTTTTGGCTTAGCCGCTAATTAATCTTTTACCTGATGTGTTGTGTTTTTATCAGTTTAGAATTGCAATATAACTATTGACCAATAAAACAATAAACCAATCAGCCAAACAACCAAACTACTTTTTCTTCCAAAACTGCCACCACTTTCTGTTCTCATCATCATAATAACCAGAGCCAGAATAACCAGAATAATCAGAGTAATAATAAGTACTGTTACCGCCGCCTCTACTATAATCAGTTGTATAATAATTAGAGTAAAGTGCATCATCACCAAAGGCATTAAGAACAATGGCTAGATTACTCAATCCATATTCCCGCGATAAGCGCTCTGGAATATTAGCGGCCCTTTGTTGTGAAACACCCGAACGGATTACAAATAGGTTAACATCCGAAGAGCGAATAAGCGGAATCGCATCAGATACTAAGCCTACAGGGGCTGTATCGACCAAAACATAATCATAGTCTTTTTCCAGTTGCCTTAATAAGGCTTTCATCGCTTCCGTGTGTAATAATTCAGAAGGGTTAGGTGGTACTGGACCTGAAGGAATGAAGTCGATATTATGTACCGCATCGTGTATCAGTACATCCTCCAGTTTTGCCTGGCCAGAAAGTAAAGAGCTCAAACCTTTCTTGTTATCATTTCCAAATGCACGGTGTAGTTTCGATTTTCGTAAATCGGCTGCAATTAGAACCACTCTTTTCTCAATTAATGCCAGCGTGCTAGCGAGATTAACGGTAACGAAGGATTTTCCTTCTCCTGAAATTTCAGAAGTTATACAGATAATTTTACTCGCCTTATGGCTAGCCAGAAAACTAAGGTTCGTTCGAACAGACCGAATAGACTCAGCAAATACAGATTTTGGCTTGGATAAAGAAAGTGCCTGTTTGCTATCCTGATCAATAAAATCAGGGAATTTGCGTATAACTCCAATGATAGGTGTGTGCGTTAAGCCTTCAACCGTTTCTTTATCGTAGATAAAAGGATTTAGAAAACGTACCAACAAAATCAAACCAAAACCTGACGCTAAGCCAAGCATTAAAGCGGTGCTATAAGCTTTATTTGAGTTAGGTGAAATGGCGAAATAAGAAGGATAAGCAGGATTCACAATAGAAGCGGCAGAAACAACGGCTGCGGCATTCATTTCTGCTTCCAGTTTTTTCTCTGATAAATACGATCTTACCTTATTGTTAACCTCGAAATTAGTTTGCAGCTTTACAAAATTCTGTTCTTTAATAGGAATAGTACTCATGCTACGGGTTACATCATCAATCTGCTGATCAAGGTAGGCGATGGTTTGTTCATTTTGTCTCAACATTCCATCAACCGAACTCCTTATACTGGCCTTTACATTTGCAATCTGTTGTTCAATTTGTTTTACAGGCTGAGAATCGCTGTTAAACTGACCTAATTTTATTTCGCGGTTAGCTAAAAGTGTATTAAGCTGGTTAACCAATAGCCCTAAGCCAGAATTGACTTCACCTTCTAAATCCAGGCCAATTTCTACTTTTGATTTATTACTGTTTACCTGCTCTTGTAATTGTTTAATGCCCAGTTGTTTCAGTTTAAGTTCAGTTTTTTGCTTCTCAAAGTCAGAAAGTTTCCCAACCGTCATTGAGGTGGATGAGCTCATGTCAACTAGTTTATTTTGCGTTTTGAAATTCGCTAAGCTGCTGCCAGATTTACCCGCTTCTGTGTCAATAAAATTTAATTGATTATCAATGAAGTCTACTGTTTGCTTAGCCGAACGCCTGCGTTGGATGATGTCATATTTAACATATTCCTTCATAATCGCATTCAAGATGTCGGCTGCAAAAACTGCATTTCCATCAGTTTGGCTTAAACTCATCACATTGGTAAAGCGGGCAGCTTCACCAATATATAAACCACCCATAGCCCGACCTATAAAATCCTCTTTGCTGTTAAATTTAAACTGATATTTACTATTTGCAGGGATTTTATCTTTAATGCGGAAGATCATGTTACCGATGCTAATGCGCTGTCCATATTGATAAACAGTTTTATACTTATCGTTTTCGGCTAAATATAAATTGAAATGCTGCTCATCTTCGGCCGTCACTTCGTAAAGCGACCGATCAAAATTAACACTGTCTTGTTTTATAATTTCTATAACAAAGGGCACATTTGGATAAAGCTCCGTAGTGCGTACGCGACCTTTTAAATAATAACTGATCTTATAATCCAGGGTTTTTACTGCATTTGAAATTACTTCATTACTGCGGATGGTAAAGCTTTCGGCCTGTATTTTATCCGTATAATTGTAGTTTTGAGCGGCCATTTGATTGCCAGTACTCACACTTCGATCACTATCCTCGAGTTTTAAAGATGCCCCAGTCTGATAGATCGGTGGCGTGTACCATAAATAGAGCCAGGCAATGCATGATGCAATACCAACTGTAGCAGCAATCCAATACCAGCGACTTAAAAAAACCCTGAAGATTTTATAGAAATCTATACTTTGGCTAATGCCTTTTTTTTCTTGAACAGTCTCAGTCAATGTTTTCTGTTTTTATTAATTATTCCTACTCGACAGTCTGAGCTTATCGAAGACCATGGTATTTAATAGCCAATATCAATTTACAATAATCAATTACGCAATTCATAATTTGTAAGTTTTCCGTTTCTCCTTGTTCGTTATCTTTCTTTCAACAATTAACTAATTATCAAATTTCACTAGTGATTTTGTAAGTCTGAGTTTTGTCGAAGCCTCATTTAATTAATAATCAATAAAACAATTTCTCCTAACCACTAACCCACCACAAAAAACTACCTCGTCACGGTAAAGATCAGTACCGCTAAATTGACCACAACAAGCAAGGGTTGTAAAAGATTATTATAACTCTGCAGTTTTTCAGTTGTAGCAGAACTTTTCGTCTGTTGTAAAACAATAATATCGTTATTTTGTAGAACGAGTTTTTTACTTGCTAAACTATTAATATCATTCAGGTTAACATAAATAATCTCAGGATTGGCACGATCACCTCGGATAATTTTTAAGGTTTTCGGATCTGCAGTTTTGGTAATCCCTCCAGCTTCACCAATAATATCAATCAAAGTAGTATTATCTCTTTCCAATAGGAAATTACCTTGTTTACTAAACTCACCCAGTAGGGTAACCTTTAGGTTCACTATACTTAATTCAATAATTGGGTCGAGGAGCAATTGTTTCGCATAAAGCTCCTGTATTTTAATAGCAGCTTCACGTCTGCTTAATCCTACAATCTCTACTTTGCCAACAGCAGGCAAATTTACTTTTCCATCTAAATCTACAGGGTAGGAGAGTAAACTATTAATAGCGCCGCTTGTGGAACTGGAAGTACTGCTGTTACTGATCGTCGATGCTGTTGCACCAAATTCTTTATTTTGTACATTTCGAATAGCCAGCCTGTCGTTTATTTTAATCTTATAAAATGCATCGCTGACACCCTGCTCATTAACAACATAAACCTGCTTAATGGTATCGGTTACTATATCGCTCTTGGCATTGAACAAACTACGTTCTTTACGAGCTGCACATCCGAATAAGCCAATAGTGATTATTAAAAGGAGGAATGACTGTATTAAAGGTTTTTTAAACTTCATAATTTTGAAAAACGGTGCCACTATATCCAAACAATGTGTATGTACAAAAATACACCTTAAATATGCTAAAAAAAATGAATTGTACAAAAAAACCATTCTTTGTGATTTTTATCATGACTTTTCATTTGTTATTAATATTTATTAACGGTTCGGGATTATGCTAAAGAAACATGTACTTCAAAACTGACTAAGCAGAATTTTAGCTGCGTATCTATCTTGTTATCAGTTTGTTGGTGTTTGAATGTTGATTTTTCCTTGATAAGGTAAACTAATTTGCCTATAATTACAGCTTCTCTATTGTTATAGTAATTGCATTTCTCTATGATGTATTCGATACATTATGAAAAAATTACATTCATAACAATTGCTTTATTTCTTTTTAAAAGCATAGCCTATGCTGGTTGTTTATCAGCTGGTGGAAATTTTAAATTAACAGCAGTGGAACAAACGGTGGGCAACCTTATTACAACTGGAATGGTACAACTTCAGACGCCAATAGAATAAATAATGGAGGGACAACGAGGTGTGTTATTTCTTATAACCCTAGAAGATCTTGTTACATAAGATATGATTGCAGTGTTTTTGGGACAGGGTGTACTTATGATCTAGGAGAAGAAGTTCAATACGGCCCGCTACCATGCTCAATTGATGATTATATTTCCTTTTTTCTTTTAGCATTCGCAAGCCTGGGATTTTTTGCATTAAGGAAAAAGCAGTTAGTATTATAAGGTTATCAAGAACATTACCCTCTTAAGTCGATATTCTCTTGGTGATAGTTGCAGGATTTACGCTTTCACTACACGATTATATTGTCCTCCCGATCGTCGTCGAAGGATAGTAAATTAAACATGTCTTCGACTTCGCTAAGACGGACAGTTTGAGAGTTTTGAGTTCATATTGACCGTCCTAATCTTCTGAATGCCTGTTCTAATGTTCTTCTCCATAACTGTCCTCCTAAGCGTAGTCGAAGGAAAAATTGTTATTGACAATAATCAAGTTAAAAACTACCTGTTATACCATTTTGCTTGCCAATTCGAGATATAATTTGTAATTATTTTTAAAGCATTATAAAACTTCTAAGAATGTTCTTGATAATTATCAAAATCGGTAATCAGTGTAGTTTTACGATTACATAATGTTTTATTTTCGTCTTTATGATTTCTCCCAGTTTTCAGTCAGTTTTAAGATATTCAGTTTCATTTGCTATGTTTATTTTGTTTAGCAACAATTGTCGGGCTGCTACGGGTTGTGGACCAAGCGCCACTATGTACCCAGAAAAAATATATTATAGCATCGGAGTACCTAGTGTAATTGCTGGCAGAGATAATTATTCAAATGTTTTTTTTTCATTAGATGATAACAGTAGCCCCGCCGCTTGTCCTAAACACAAATACAATGGTGTTGGTTACTCATATAGTACTACAACAAGATGTTGCATAAATGGAGATTGCAATGCTAATTATAGGGTTTGGTTTTTTACACCAATCAACTGCCCCCTCGACGATTATATCCCACTTCTCCTTATAGCTTCAGGCGGTTTTGGATTTGTGATTTTAAGAAAAGAAATCTTCTTACGGTATTCTAGCATTTTAAAAAAATTAATTATGCCATCTATTGAGAGAGGACACAATTAACCTATGTTTACAAGGTTAAGGTTAAATTCTCAGAAAGCAAACAATCTGATGTTTAGTGCGTTATGTATTTGACTAGTTTGTATCCTCTTTTTTAATTACTGCACTAAATATCAATTCTAGTAAGCTTGTTTAATAAATAAGCTATGAGGAAGTGTTTTCTTTTTATTCTATTAAATATACCTTTTTTAACGGTTTATGCAATTGAAGGATGCCTCTTCAATGGAAGGATGTATTACGGTTCATATTCATTTGAGGGGCCATTAGGGCTTTTTCCTAAAAGATTTTATAATTCCACATCTTTCTATTCAAATGTTGCAACAACGTGCCCAGCTAATAGCAGCGCATTTTACGCGTTGTATACTACGAGAGTAAATAACGGATTAGGCGGAGATATAAATTGTGGAGTTGGACCTTACAGTTCGGCTAATTACAGTGCTGCAACAGGTATTGTTTATAACTTCAATTATATTCAATGCCCTTTGGATAACATTTCACTTCTTTTAGTTGCGGTCTTTGGCATACTGGGTTTTGTTTTTATCAAAAAACATAAAGGTTGTATGATGATGTAGCAAGCATAGTGTAATTAAGACACAGTTGTATATTTTTGCCAATGGAAACTGTCCCGTTCCATATTGACATAATGAAATTTTTAATTGCAGTCTTTATATGTTTTATTTCATATAATTCTTATGGAGCATATTCGCAAGCTTGCCAAGCAACTTTAGGTAGTAACAACATATATTATGTAAGAGATGGTTCAATCCTCTTCAATGGAGTACCTCAATACCGAAATGATAATTTTACCAATTTCTACACTGTATCACAAGTTTCATGTTTTTATAGAATAGGTTCTCAAAATACTTCTTGCTATATTAAAGGATATAGCGGGGCAGGTGATGCTTACGGTACACTTATTAATTTTTCAAGAACACCCGCAGATTGCCCCCTCGACGACTACATCTGGCTGTTAATTTTACCACTTGGAGTATTTGGTTTCTATATCATGCGAAAAAGCAGCCTACTAAATCTAGCCTGAGAACTATTTAAAATCAATTAATACCTATGCTTTTGTCAGGTGACCCTGTCGAAGCAAATTTGATATGATCTTCGACTCAGCTCAGATTGACAGTTAGTTAGTTAGTCTAATCCAAGCGATTAAATCGTCTTCAACCGTTCCTCTTCCAGGTCGAATTGGTACAATTGCTCGCGAATAATTTCCTCGTTTACTTTAGGATCGCGGCTAACTTCTGTTAAATAAACCCGTTGAATTTCCAGTATTTCAATAAAAATAGTTTTTGTTATTTCATTCATCCATTCATCATCAGCGGCTACCTTTGTTTTTTCTTCCCAGTGTTGCAAAACCCGTTTCACCCCACTTGTCCTGTCGGGTCGTTTTTTGCTTATCCTGCAGAAACTCATGTACGTGCTGCCGTAATCCTTTCTTTAACTTTGCATAGCCAGCTCTTCACTTTCCTCCTCATAAACATTAAATAATTTACCCTTGCTTATAAAATAGGGCAGGGTAAGACCCTGCACCACAAGCGTGAGTAAAATGGCAACAAAAGTGATAAACAAAATGAGGTTTCGATGTGGGGAAAGCCGTGCCATCTGCTAAAGTAATGGGTATGGCTAAAGCAGCAGCGAGGGAAACCACGCCACGCATACCTGTCCAACCCAACAATAATGGCATTAAAAAACGTCTGCCTCTTAAGCTGGCATGCGGGATAACACTACGACGAAAGAGAAAGGTTGCAACCAGTGCGGCATAAGAACTGATCATGCGGGCGCCAATTAAAATTCCCGTTACCAGTACGCCATAACCAATAGCGGTTGATAACGGTATGCCATCTGCACGTAAGCCACCCACTACTTCTGGTAGCTCCAAACCAATAATGAGAAATACAATGCCATTGAGAATAAAGACAAAACTATCCCAAACGCTATAGCCTTTAATGCGACTTGTACTGCTTAGAAAAACCAATCTTTTCGTCGATAGAAATAAACCGCCAGCAACCACAGCTAGTACGCCCGAACTATGAAATTGTTCAGCAACCCAATACATGCACTATGGTTCTATAAGCGTAAGCGCAACATCACAAGTTGCATCGGTTGGAAGGCGTTTGTGCGCCTGAATAAATAGCCAGGCCTCTATTTCGCATAGAGATTTGTTCATTCTTTATACGATGAAGAGTTGATTTAAAGTCTTTTATTGAACAAAAAGAACGACTTTTTAAGTAGCTGCTGCCTTTAAATTTGGCATGTCTCGCGCATTATAAATATGAAAAGTTTAAAGTATCTCATTATTTTTTTTGTGATTTTTTCATGGAACAATCTAAAAGCTGCAAATGGTTGTTTAGTAAATGGTAACGAACTGTTTGCTGCACCTCCCCAAAGTGTGATTGATATAAGTGTTTTTAGTAATTTACATGTTTTTGGAGGAACTAGTCTAGCTACAAATAACTGTATCTCAGGGACGACAGCTGGAACTTGTTATGTATGCGATGGCGGGCGACGGGTGTTTGCAGTTGTTGATGTAGGTGGCTTATTGTATACTGTCACTTGTGTTCCTAGTGGTTTTGTTTTACCAATTACTGCAGCTAAAACTGGCACCTATTATTCCAGCTATGTCCTTCAATGCAACCTCGACGATTACAGCATCCCTTTTGTTGCTGCTATAGGTATTTTCGGCTTACTTGTCATCAGAAAACGTAATAAAAAGTAAAACAATTCGTCCTGAAATCCACCTTCCTAAACACCTAAACAAATTGCCCGATTGATGATTATGTGACTGCATTTTTTATCTTTACGGCTTAATTACAGCAGCAAGACTCAGAAAATCCAGGCATGAAAATATCAATCATTACCGTTGTTTATAATGCTGATACTTTTTTGAAAGACTGTATTCAATCCGTAATAGAGCAAACTTATTTCAATATCGAATACATTGTAGTAGATGGGGGCTCAACCGACAATACAATTTCAATTGTAGAAAGTTACGGTACACTGGTATCTCATTTTATTTCAGAAAAGGATGGAGGTTTGTACGATGCAATTAATAAAGGTGTAAAAATCGCAACTGGAGATGTGATTGGGATCCTGAATGCAGATGACGTGCTGGCTGATCAAAACATTATCGAACGAGTTGTAAAGGCTTTTAAACAGAATGCAAACATAGAAGGTGTCTATGGCGACTTGAATTACGTTCATCCAACCAAAATGAATATTGTGAGGACCTGGAAATCGAAACAAGCTAATTTTAAAGATATTGAAAAAGGTTGGATGCCAGCGCACCCTACTTTATATCTTAAGAAAGTGCTTTTCCAGAAATATGGTAATTATGCCTTAGATCTGGGTACGGCTGCCGATTATGACCTGATTTTAAGGTTCTTCCATCAGCAAAAAATAAAAACAGCTTATTTGCCTTTTTTAATGGTAAACATGAGGTTAGGTGGGGTAAGTAATAAATCGATGAAAAGCCTTTTGCTGACATTGGGAAATGATTATAAAGCTCTTAAAAGAAATAAAATACCAAATGCACTACTTGTTCTGTTTAAAAAAAAGTTTGCAAAACTAAGTCAGTTTAAGCAGTAACAGTAAACCGCCAAACAGGTTTTTTCTTATTGTTAGAGTTAAAATAATAGTAAATTTGTATTATGATCAATAAAGTTTCAAATAAACAAGTTCTTTTTTCTACGCTAAAAACTAATAGTGAGATGATTAAATCATTTGGCGTATCGAAACTTGGTATTTTTGGTTCTTTTATTACAGGTAACCTAAAGAATGAAAGTGATGTGGATCTTATTGTTGAATTTTATCCCGATCAAAAGAGTTATGATAATTATATTGATCTGTCCTACTACCTTGAAGGGTTATTAGGGAGGAAAGTAGAATTGGTTACACCTCAGTCTTTAAGCAAATATATTGGTCCTTATATCCTAAACCAGACCGAATATGTTGCCATCTAATCTTGAGGTTCTAAATAATATAATAGATGAAATTTCTTTTATAGAGCATACCGTCCTGAATAAAAATCGGGATAAAGTAATTAATGATTCAGTATTATCTCGTGCAATTATTCGTTCATTGGTGAAGCTTGCTCTAAAGTTGATCCTGATTTCAAATCGCAACATCCAAATATTAAATGGAGAAAAATGTCAGACACAAGAAATCGTCTAGTTCATGATGATATGGAGTGGATTATAATATCGTCTGGAATATTATTACGGATAAACTGCCGGATTTAATTTTTGATATTTAAAAAATATTAATGAATAACCTGAATAAATAATCCATTCGCCTATAAAATGTTGATTTACGGTCCTCAATAGTGGAATCCGTAACTGTTTACTCAAAATGCAATTGATTTTAGTCACATCAGTTACAAGCCAACACCCACACTTTAGTTACAATCCTTATATTTGCTAGTAAATCTTCTACAATTTGCTTACAGATTTACTAAATACCAATCCTGTCTTTTTTTATTTGGCGATCTTTCTGCTTGCTTGTGTAACTGTGGTTTTATGTATCCCTTCTATTATTCATACCTCGATTAAATATAATTTGTTTGATACAAATGATATGCATCGAAAAATTCATGGAGATAATATTTCCCGATTAGGCGGCCTGGCTATTGTAGTCAGCTTTACCATCGTCACGTTGTTGTTCTCGACGCTTACGGCATTCGAAGAAGCTAATTTTCTGATTACTTCTTGTATTATTCTGGCCGCATTAGGTTTAAAAGATGATGTCTATGGGAGTAACACCAGCACTAAATTTATTCTTCAACTAATTGTAGCCATTATATTAGTTTTCTTTGGTGGTTTCAGGTTAACAAGTTTATACGGCGTGATGGGTATTGGCGATATGAATCTGATGTGGGGCGGCGTGTTCTCGGTAATACTAATTATTTTTCTGAACAATGCCTTTAACTTAATAGATGGTATAGATGGATTGGCAGCCTCCATAGGAATAATTGCGAACCTAATTTTTGGAATTATTTTTGCCTCAATGAATCAAATACCCTATGCATTTATAGCTTTTGCACTGGCAGGTTCTGTAGTTGGGTTTTTAAAATTTAACTGGAATCCTGCAAAAATATTTATGGGTGATACAGGGGCTTTAATTATAGGACTCGTTACAGCTGCATTGTCAATAAAGTTTATCGAGCTGAATAAGTTTTCTGATAAGCCCGATCCATTTATTTATTCTGCGCCTGCAATCGCTGTTTCAATTTTAATTGTTCCCATTTTCGATTCGCTTCGCATTTTCACTGTTCGCATATTAAAAGGCAAATCTCCTTTTGATGGAGATAGAAATCACATTCATCATCGTATGGATCGCTTGGGTATTAAAAATCCAATAATAATTCTTATCACTGCAAGTTTAAATATTGGAATGGTTGCTATGACCGTTATGATGCGGAATCTTGGAAATTTCTTTCTGATTTTTTTTATTATTGGCTTATGTGTTATTTTCGATTTTATCCTTTTTGTTCGTATTAGAAAAATGGATAATAAGCAAATCATGAAACTCTAAATGAATGCTTCATCTTTTCATTAATCGCCCTATTGTCAAAGGCTTAATTTATCTTCTTCAATCTCAAAATAAACACTAATTTTGCGCTCTAATTTTAATAGATGAGAATTGCAATAAATGGTTTTGGAAGGATAGGAAGAACGTTCTTACGTTTGGCTTTCGCAGAAGGATTTGAAGTGGTGGCCATTAACGATTTGTCTGACCCAAAAACAATGGCACACCTTTTTAAATATGATACCGTTCATGGTGTATTTAAAGGTAAGGTTTCGGCTGTTCCCGATGCTTTGGTTATCGATGATCTTTCAATTCCTGTATTTTCAATTAAACATGCGATTCAATTACCCTGGGCAGCATTAAGAGTTGATATTGTTGTAGATTGTACGGGCAAAAACTTAACTCTGGAAGATGCGGAATGTCATCTTACCTCTGGCGCAAAACAGGTAATTATTTCTGCACCTGCAAACGATGATATTCCAATGGTTGTACTTGGTGTAAATGAAAATGAAATCGACTTAACCAGTAAAGTACTTTCTAATGCAAGTTGTACAACCAATAATATTGCACCAATGATTAAAATTCTGAACGATAACTGGGGAGTGGAAGAAGGTTATATCACAACCATCCATTCTATGACGGGCGATCAGAATCTGCACGATAGTAATCACAAAGATTTGCGTAGGGCAAGAGCAGCCTCAGCTTCAATTATTCCAACTACTACAGGAGCTGCGAAAGCCATTACCCATATTTTTCCCGAACTGGATGGCCGTTTAGGCGGGGCAGGTATCCGAGTTCCAGTATTAAACGGTTCATTAACAGATTTTACCTGTCTATTAAAGAAAAAAACAACCATCGAAGAAATAAATGCGGCCTTTAAAAATGCATCAGAAAACGAGTTTAAGGAGGTTTTGGAATATACTGAAGATCCAATCGTTTCTGTCGATATTATTGATAACCCACATTCTTGTATATTTGACGCGCAACTAACCTCCATAGTAGGCGATTTGGTTAAAGTAGTAGGTTGGTACGATAACGAATTTGGATACAGCAGCCGATTGGTTGACTTAATAAAAAAAATAAGCTTATTAAAAGCTGAATAAAAATAAGCTTTAGCAAATTACGGGAACGTTTGCATAGTTTTGAATATCCCTTTTTAAATGCAATTATGGTAAAATTCATCACCAAAGAAGAAGTACTTCCTTTAAGAAGCCTGGTCTTAAGAAACGGCAAGTCTTTTGAACACTGTCTTTTTGACGGGGATGATGCTTATGATACCTTTCACCTGGGCTATCAGCTAGATGGTGAAATCCTTTCAATAGCTACTTTTATGCGTAACGATTTTTTTGAGGGCGCAGGAGAGGGCTATCAACTAAGAGGCATGGCTACGCATCCCGATTTCGGTGGAAAAGGTTATGGCGCAGCATTAATTTCTTTTGCGATAGAATATTTAAAAGAATACCAAACCAATTATTTGTGGTGTAATGCCCGATCGACGGCAGCAGCATTTTACAAAAAGATTGGATTTACAACCGAGTCTCCAGAATTTGATATTCCTGGAATCGGTTTCCATTATGAAATGAAATTAAACTTAAATCAAAAATAATAAAGCATGAAAACAGTAGACCAGTTTAACTTTAAAGATAAGAAAGCGCTAATCCGTGTAGATTTCAACGTTCCTTTGGATGATGAATTTAAAATTACGGATGATAAAAGAATGCGTGCTGCACTACCAACGATCCAGAAAATATTAAATGATGGTGGTTCAGTTATTCTGATGTCGCACTTAGGTCGCCCGAAAGATGGTCCGACTAACAAATACTCTTTAAAGCATATCCTGGGCGATTTATCTCGCATGTTAGATTTAGAGGTAAAATTTGCAGACGATTGCATTGGCGAATCGGCAGTAAAAGAAGCTAAAAACTTATTTCCAGGCCAGGTCTTGTTATTAGAAAACCTTCGTTTCTACAAAGAAGAAGAAAAAGGTGATGTAGCTTTCGCTGAAAAGTTAGCTGCTTTGGGCGATGTTTATGTTAACGATGCATTCGGTACAGCACACCGTGCACACGCTTCTACAGCCGTAATTGCACAATTTTTCCCGAATGCAAAATACTTTGGTTATTTAATGGCATCCGAATTAGAAAATGCAGAGAAAATATTAAACCATGCTGAACGTCCGTTTACTGCGATTATGGGTGGAGCAAAAGTATCAGATAAAATTCTTTTGATCGAAAAACTGTTGGATAAAGTAGATAATATCATTATAGGTGGTGGTATGGCTTACACCTTTGCTAAAGCGCAGGGTGGCGAGATTGGTACTTCACTTTTAGAAGCAGATAAGCAAGAACTTTCTTTAGAATTGATCGAAAAAGCTAAAGCAAAAGGTGTGAACTTAATCCTTCCTGTTGATACGGTAATTGCAGATAAATTTGCAAACGATGCAGATAAAAAGGATGTAGACTCTGGTCAGATTCCGGCAGATTGGATGGGACTTGATATTGGCCCTAAATCAGCAGCTTTATTTGCTGAGGTGATTAAAAACTCTAAAACCTTACTTTGGAACGGCCCAATGGGTGTTTTCGAAATGGAAAGCTTCGAAGTTGGAACAAAGGCAGTTGCTGATGCAGTTGTTGCAGCAACTCAAGATAATGGTGCATTCTCTTTAATTGGTGGTGGCGATTCGGCTGCGGCTATTGCAAAATTCGGAATGGAAGATGCTGTAAGTTATGTTTCTACTGGTGGCGGTGCATTATTAGAATACATGGAAGGTAAAGAATTACCTGGCGTTAAAGCCATTAACGAGTAATTCTGATGTTACTTTTTTAAAAAAGGAATTATATAAAAGAAAGCCTGGATGTGAAAATCACAATTCCAGGCTTTTTTGTTATTAAGAGATCTTATATGCTATTATTTACACATAACGCCATAGCCGATAAAATATACATTTTCCCAGGATTTGATTATCGCCTTCGCATTGATTTGGAAAAAATATTTAATTAAAATAACAGGATATATTGCCGAGGGTTCAATTTTAGCGGTCTGATTTATTTTTCCAAATTGAAAACCTATTATACTGATCTTCTATTTCTTTAATTTCGTTGACTTCGC
>Ga0247815_10000188_pt1 | contig 48330 bp, 36 predicted proteins | sample UWRJL194509B1_FD_181014 | JGI IMG/M metagenome (GOLD analysis project Ga0247815, IMG submission 181014) | Plant litter microbial communities from Arlington Agricultural Research Station in Wisconsin, United States - UWRJ-L194-509B-1 | ecosystem: Environmental > Terrestrial > Plant litter >... | reverse complement strand
CGAGACGCTTCCCGCCGACTACCCGTACGTAGAAGCACTGGCCGACAAGGGCCAGATCTCAGCGATCGTCAACGACCTCGCTGAGCGGTACCCGAAGGTGGAGGTCGCAGCAGCACTCGACCGCATCAAGGACGCCGGTTTCCACTGGGCAGCTCGTTCCGGTGTAACCGTCGCGCTCTCCGACATCCTGACCCCGCCGAACAAGCGCGAGATCATCGGTGGCTACGAGAAGCAGGCTGCAAAGGTCCAGGACCAGTTCGAGAAGGGACTCACGACCGACGCCGAGCGTCGCCAGGAGCTCATCGAGATTTGGAACAAGGCAACCGCCGAAGTCGCCAAGGCGATGGAAGACAACCTGCCGGTAGACAACAACATCTACCGAATGGTCTCGTCTGGTGCTCGTGGTAACTGGATGCAGATCCGCCAGATCGCCGGTATGCGTGGACTCGTATCGAACCCGAAGGGTGAGATCATCCCTCGCCCGATTATCTCCAGCTACCGCGAAGGCCTGTCCGTCGCCGAGTACTTCATCGCCACCCACGGTGCGCGTAAGGGACTCGCTGACACGGCTCTTCGTACCGCTGACTCCGGTTACCTCACCCGTCGTCTCGTCGACGTCTCGCAGGATGTCATCATCCGCGAAGACGACTGCGGTACGTCGAAGGGTCTCGACATGCCGATCGCTGCTCAGGATGCCGCTGGCAACTGGGTACTCGACTCCAACGTCGAGAACTCGGTCTACGCACGCAGCCTCGCGGCTGACGCTGTCGACCCGAGTGGCAAGGTAGTCGCGCCCGCCGGATCCGACGTCGGAGACGTTCTGCTCGACACGCTGCTTGCAGCTGGCGTTCACAACATCAAGGTTCGTTCGGTTCTGACGTGTGAGTCAGCTGTCGGTGTGTGTGCTGCCTGCTACGGCCGCTCGCTCGCGACCGGTCTGCTCGTGGACATCGGAGAGGCCGTCGGCATCATCGCCGCACAGTCGATCGGTGAGCCCGGAACGCAGCTCACGATGCGTACCTTCCACACCGGTGGAATCGCATCCGCTGATGACATCACCCAGGGTCTGCCCCGCGTCACCGAGCTGTTCGAGGCTCGTACCCCCAAGGGTGCGTCCCCGATCGCCGAGGCCGCAGGTCGCGTCAACATCGAGGACACGGACCGGTCGCGCAAGATCATCCTGACCCCCGACAACGGTGACGAGCCCATCGCTTACCCCGTGCTTCGTCGCGCGACCCTCCTCATCGAGGATGGCCAGCACGTCGAACTCGGCCAGCAGGTGCACGTCGGAAACCTCGACCCGAAGGAAGTTCTTCGCGTCAAGGGTGTCCGTGCAGTGCAGCTTCACCTGGTCGACGGTGTACAGGGCGTTTACCGCTCGCAGGGTGTACCGATTCACGATAAGCACATCGAGGTTATTGTTCGCCAGATGCTGCGCAAGGTCACCGTCGTCGACCACGGCGACACCGACCTTCTGCCCGGCGAGCTTGTTGACCGCATGCGGTACAACGAACTCAACCGTGCTGCGCTGCAGGAGGGCAAGGCAACCGCTTCGGCTCGCCAGGAGGTCATGGGTATCACCAAGGCATCCCTCGCGACCGAGTCGTGGCTGTCGGCCGCTTCCTTCCAGGAGACCACGCGTGTTCTCACGCAGGCCGCCATGGAGGGCAAGTCCGACCCGCTGATGGGCCTGAAGGAAAACGTCATCATCGGAAAGCTCATCCCCGCCGGAACCGGACTGCCGCGCTACCGCGACATCTCGGTCGACGCGACGGAAGAGGCCAAGGCCGAGCGTTACCCGAACCGCATCTTCACGGATGACGCGGTGTTCTCCGAGTCCGACCTGAGCTTTGTCGATTTCGACACGTTCTCGTCTGACGACTACACCCCCGGCACCTACAACTAACTAGGTACCTCGTAGAAGGGCCCCACTGCTTCGGCGGTGGGGCCCTTTTTCGTGTCGGCGTTCGTGACAGCGCGGTGGTTCGTTATCAGTGCTGCCGTTCAAAACCCCGCACGGATAACAAAGGGGCGCACGGATGCGGCGGGCGGGTCCGGCGGCGGAGGGTCAGCCGTTGAGGCGGGGCAGCACCGACGACTCGAGCGCGTCGACGAGGCGCGCGGCGTGGGTGCGCATTTCGCGGAACAGCCGGTCCTCGAACTCGACGCGGCACCGCTCGGTCGCCTCGACGACCTCGTTGACGTCGGACTCCGGCACCCCGAGCAGTTCGGCGCTGGGCTCGAGGCCGGTGCGCCAGTCGTACGGGTAGTGCTCGGCCATCAGGTTCGCGACGCAGCGCGCGAGGTCGTGGCGAAGGGCGTGGGGAGTCCAGCGCGGAAGCCCGGCGGCCTCGACCATAAAGAAGTCGGAGCAGAGTTCGCAGGAGTCGCGGAAAACATCCGCTGTGTGTCCGTTCCACTCGTCGAGGTCTTCGATCCATTGGTCGACGATCGTGGTGAGGGCTTCGGGATCGAGCGGAGGAAGAGTGACCGGCGCGGCGTGCGGTGCGCCGAGTGCTGACGGATGCGCGAACTTCGCGAGCTTGCGGCGCTCGGCACGCTGCCGGCGGCGATCGATGTCGCGGAACATCAGGCGTTCCCAGTCACCGAGTTCGGCCAGTCGCGCAAAAATCCAGAGATCCCAGGTGGCCATGTGGTCTTCGACGACGAGCACGGCTTCGGGTCGTGAACCAGGCGAGGTCGCGGCAGTCTGGTCGGCGGACTGCTCACGGTAGTGATCGCCGAGTGTGGTGGTCTCGTCGAACGGGCGATCGAGCGCCCGGAAGAATTCGTCCGATCGCAGTGCGTGCAGGCGATCGCGAAGTTCGTGGCGCATCCAGTGCGGCCAGGGGCTGTCCGTGACGATCTGTGCGAGGTACGGATCTTGCTCGCAGGCGACGCACACTTCGCCGTATTCGTCGCGAGCGGATGCCGCACCAGCGGAGTCACGCCAGGACTGAAGAGCGCGCAGCAGCGAGGTTTCCCACGTGGGGGCATCTGCTGTCGGCACCGATCGTCCTCTCGCGTAGCGGATGGTCGTTGAAGTGACAATTATTCCACCGATTGAAGACAGTTTTGTCCACCCCCGCGCACGCATGGATCGCGCCCGACAGCCGCACGCACTTCTGTTGCGTTGGATGGAGCATTTGTGCCCGGAAACTCAAAGAATTTGCTTTCAAGGCGCAACTGTTTTCAGTTACCCTCATTCGAGGGGCGCTGTACCCTGCAGACGCCGCTGGAGGACCCTCGCTCGTGAACAAGCCCCTCACCACCGCTCGGCCACTTTCGCGATGGCTCGGAGTAGCCGTCGCAAGCGCGCTCGTGGTGACCGGAGCCGTTGCCGGCGCGGCCCTTCCCGCTGCGGCCGAAGCGCCCTACCTGGTGACGGGAAAACTGACCGGAATCCCGGTCGCCGATGCCACCCCGGAACAGCTCGCGAACGTTGCGGTCGATGTGATTCTTGTCGCGTCTACCGGCGCTGTGACGATCGTCGACAGTACTGCCACTGACGCCAATGGCGACTTCGACTTCGCGCTTGCGGAGCCGGGCAACTACACGCTCGGGTTCAACTGCGCCGGACCGGGCCTGTCCTGCAACGTGGATTACCCGGTCGAGTTTCTCGGGCAGGCATCCGATGCTCAGCATGCCCTGACCTTTCCCCTCGGCGAAGAGTCCGCGGAGTCGGTGCAGGACTATGTGCTCAGTGCAGGTTCGACGATCACCGGCACTGTTCGAGACTCTGCGGGAGAGCCAGCGCCGGGGGCGTACGTCTCTGCGTTCCGTCCCGGCCAGCAGGTTTCGTCGAACGTCCAGGCGGATTCCAATGGCTTCTATGAGCTGACGCGCGTGCCGGCCGATGGCTTGATCGTCAAGGCCGTCTACTACGACACCCGGAGTGCGCAGGAGCGTCGGTTCTGGGCTGACACCTACTTCGGCAATACCGCCGACTCCGCGGATGCCGTCCCCGTCTACACGACAGCCGGCAGCACGCAGGCCGACAACGACATCACGCTCGAGGTGCTCCCGTCGGTCCGGATCCACGTTGTCGACGAAGCCGGTGTTCCGATCTCCGGTGTGGATGTCGTGCCGTACAAGCTCGACGAAGCGACCGGTACCTATGTTGCACCCAACGCTGGGGACGCGCTCGGCACCAACGTGGACGGGTGGCTCGGTAAGCGTGTACAGCGGGGCGAGACCTACAAGTTCTTCGTCGTCGACGCGCGATTCCCCTCGGTGGATGACACCGAGACTCCGCAGACGCGCGTGACGAACTACGACAGCGAGTGGTACAACGACGCCACGACGGTCGAGGGGGCGGAAGTCCTTACGGTTCCGGCCGAATCCGACGAGCAGATCGTGTTCGAGATCGAACTCGCCGAGCACCTCGGCGCGCCGACCTCGCTCGGCAATCTCACGATTCTGTCGAGCGAAATCGAACCCGGCACCCTCTACGCCAACTCCGCGGTTGCGTTCTCGCCGTACAACATCGAACTGCAGCACCAGTGGTACCGCGATGGTGTTGCAATCGCCGGAGCGACCGAGGTCAGCTACGAACTGACTCCTGACGATGCCGGAGCCGAACTCACGGTCAAGGTGACCGCCACAACGGCCGAAACGCTCGAGACACAGACACCGGCCAACACGACGGTGGTTACGTCGGCCATCTACAGCGTTCCGGGTACAGCGTTCGAAGCCGCTCCGGTGCCGATTATTAACAACCATCCCGTCGTAGGCGTGCCCGTTACTACGACCCGTGGCACCTGGTTGCCAGCGAACATCCCCGCGACGACCACACCTCCGGTCACGCCAGCGGTCACGACTACGTTCAAATTTGTCTGGTTCCGCGACGGCGACCCCATCAGCGGCGCCGCATCCTTGAATTACACGCCCACCGTGGCCGACCTCGGCTCGGAGTTGACCTTCGCGGTTACGGCTCGCAGGCACGGCTTTACGAAGACCACGCGCATCTCGTTGCCGAGCAAGGTCGTAGTTGCGCAGATCACCGCGGGGACACCAACCGTTAGCCCAGCAATCCCTGTATTCGGCCAACCGGTCACGGTTTCGCCCGGCACGTGGGGGCCAGATGTCGAAGCCCTGACCTTCACGCAGCAGTGGTTCCGCGACGAGATCGATGGAAGCGTCCCCATCGACGGTGCCACCGGAACGACCTACACGCCGGGCCTTGCGGATGTCGGAAAATACTTGTCGGTCAAGGTCACTGGCACGCGCACCGAGTACGGAGACAGTAGAACCCCCGCAGCCACAGCAGGATTGCGCGTTGAAGCGGCAACCTACGGCCCGGCGACAACCGCACCAACAATTACGGGTCTTGGAATCGTCGGTCAGCCATACACGGCAACGCCGGGTGCGTACTCTCCGGAACCCGAGACGGTGAGCTACAGCTGGCTGCGGAACGACGTCGTCATCGACAGCGCGACCGGGCTCGCCTATACGCCTATCGCCGCGGACGCCGCAAAGACGATCACGTTCCGCGTGACGGTAGAGAAGCCTGGCTACGCAACGAAGAAATTCGACGTGGACGCGAGCGCGCCGGTCGTGCCGCTCGGTACCTTCACGGCGCCGACCCCCAGCATCGGCGGTACGGCAAAAGTCGGCGCAACCCTCACCGCCTACCGCGGAAACTGGAACCCGAGCACTGGCGCGAACTTCGTCTACCAGTGGCGCTCGGGCGGCGCGGTCATTTCCGGTGCCACCGGCGCCACGTACACGCTGCAGCCGAGCGATCTCGGCGACCAGATCTCAGTGCGCGTGACCGGAAGCAAAACCAACTACGTCAGCAAGACATCCGCGTATTCCGCCTTCACCGCCAAGGTTGTCGCGGGCACGCTCGCGTCGAAGACCCCGACGATCTCAGGATCTGCAAAGGTCGGCAAGACCCTCACCGCGGTGACCGGCGCGTGGGGACCGACCCCGGTGACGTTCAGCTATAAGTGGCTGCGTGACGGCAAGACGATCTCGGGCGCGACGAAGAGCACCTACACGCTCACCGCGAGCGACCTGAAGAAGGCGATCTCGGTCACGGTCACCGGCTCGAAGAGCGGCTACACGTCGGCAGCGAAGACCACGGCAAAGACCGCCAAGGTCGGAACCGGCGCGCTCGTTGCTCCGAAGCCGGTCATCAAGGGCACGGCGAAGGTCGGCTCGAAACTCACCGCGACGACCAGTGGATGGGGTCCAGGATCCGTGTCGAAGAAGTACCAGTGGTACAACAACGGCAAGAAGATCAAGAAAGCGACGAAGTCGACCTACAAGCTTCCGTCGTCGGCCAAGGGCGACAAGATCACCGTGAAGGTGACCGGCAAGAAGACCGGATTCGCCACGAAGACGGTGGCATCGAGCGCGGTCAAGGTCGCGAAAAAGTAATTGCGGTGCCGGCGGCGGCGATGCTTCACACCTGACAATTAACCCGCCAGAAATTTTGATCGAGTAGACCTCAGCTAGAGTGGTCGAACCGTGGCGTCGAGGCGCCGGGGTATTCAACAGGGGGAGAATTCGTGTCGAAACGGCTGCCGGCACACCCGCCGGTATTGGCCGGGTACACCTATTCGCGTCCGCTTGGCGTCGGTGGGTTCGCCGACGTCTTCCTGTTCGAGCAGAACCTGCCCCGGCGTTCGGTCGCGGTGAAGGTGCTGCTGCAGGACATCGTCGACGCCGACCTGCTTCGCATGTTCAATGCCGAAGCGGATGTCATGGCCCGCCTGAGCGCGCACCCGTCGATTCTCACGGTCTACGACGCCAGTATCTCGTCCGATGGTCGCCCGTTCCTGGTCATGGAGCTGTGCCCGGCCTCGATGGGAAACCGCTACCGCGCCGAAACCATCTCGGTCGCCGAGATTCTCAACACCGGCGTCAAGATCGCCAGCGCGCTCGAGACCGCACACCGCAGCGGACTGCTGCACCGCGATATCAAGCCGTCCAACATCCTCATCACGACCTTCGGTTCCCCGGTGCTCGCCGACTTCGGAATCTCGAGCTCGATCGCCAGCTCGGGTGGCGACAACGACGTCATTGCGATGTCCGTTCCGTGGAGCGCCCCGGAAGTCGTCGAAGAACGCACCGCCGGAACCGTCGCCTCCGAGGTCTGGGCGCTCGGTTCGACCCTGTACACGCTGCTCGCCGGACGCACACCGTTCGAGGTCGACGGCAGCGGAAAGAACAGCCGCGAACAGCTCGCTTCGCGCATTTCGCGCGCCCGCTACACCCCGATCTCGCGCGACGATATTCCGCCCCGCCTGCAGCAGGCGCTGTCGCGCTCGATGAGCAAAGATCCAGCGCTCCGCCAGGCGAGCATGCTCGAATTCGCGACCGAGCTGCAGCACGTGCAGTACGAACTCGGACTCATGCCCACCCAGCTCGAGGTCGCGACGGACGGCTGGGATGCCGCTGGTGCTCCGGTCAACTTCGACAACACTTCTTCGCGTGGCCCGGTGCAGTCGACGGTCGCTACCGAGTCGAAGCGAGCCGCAACGGTCAAGCGCACTGCGGGCCAGCGCGCCCGTGAGGAAGAAGAGGCGATCTTCTCGCAGGCGGCAACCGGCAAGGTTGTGAGTGTTGCGACCCTGGTCTGGATCGGCGTCGCCGTCGTTGTTCTCGCCGCCGGCGCCATCGCCGCCGCGGTCATTATCGGAGGAATGTAGTGGCAGCCCGACAGAATCGACGCACCCTGACGCCGAAGGCGCGCGGGACGATCCTGCGCGTTGCGGCATCCGTCGCGGTGTTCGGCGTACTGGTCGGCGGCGCGATCGTCGCCCAGGGCTTCGACGTCAAGCAAACCCCGCTCAACGACAGCTCGATCTGGGCGCTGCAGAACATCGAGGGCAAGCGCTACGCGCGCGTCAACACCGACCTCGGAGAACTCGACACGGTCAAGTCGGTCATCGATCCGACCGAACTCGTGCAGACCGAGTCGTCGGTGCTCGTGGTCGCAGAGTCGAACAACAAGCTCGCGAATGTCAGCCTCAGCAAGCCGAACGACATCGCCTCTGACTCCGAAGAGCTGCAGGACACCCCGTCCGGAACGTCCGTCATCGTCTCGAGCGATAAATTCGTCGGGTACCTGACCGCCGAGGGCGAGGTGTTCGCCGCCCCCATCGACGCCGGTGCCGACACCCAGAACGTCGACCCGTACGCGGGCGAAGTGGTCGAAGACGGCGAAGAGCCACGGCGCTTCAACGCCACCGCGATCGCGATCGACTCGGCTGGCATCCTCTATTCCTTCTCTACCGAGGAAGCCAGCCTCGTCAAGTACGACCTCAACACCGGAAAGCTCGTCTCGCAGGAGACCGTCGCTGACGTTCCCGACGAGATCGAACCGACCATGACGGTCATCGGCGACAACTGGGTGATCTTCGACGCCAAGAGCGGCCAGGCGTTCGGCAAGAACTTCGCGCCGGTCGACACCGGAATCGATGCCGACGGAGTGCTGCAGCAGTCGTCCGCGAGCGGCGACCGCGTCTACATCGCGAGCCCGACCGGCCTCGTGTCGCTCGACCTCGGCTCCGGTGAGCGAGCCGACGAGTACTCCGGCGAAAATCTTGGTCGCCCTGCCGCCCCCGCCTCGTTCAACAACCAGGTGTACGCGGCGTGGGTGACGAGCGAGCTCGGTACCCTGTGGAACTCACTCACCGGCGAATCGGCGCTCGGTTACAACGGCCAGGTGCTGCCCGGCGACGCGGCAGCTCCGGCTTTCCGCAGCAACGGCGCCCGCATGATCCTCAACGACACGTCGAGCGGCTGGGTCTGGACCATCCCCGACGGCGAGATCATCCCGTCGTCGCAGGACTGGACGTTCGGCGTCGTGCAGAACGAAGAGACCGAGAAGGATGCCGACCAGGCGAAAGAGGTCATCGAGACCAAGCCGCCGATCGCCGTCGACGACCAGTTCGGCGTGCGCGCCGGCAGCATCGTCACGCTCCCGGTCATGCTCAACGACCACGACCCGAATAAGGACGTTCTCACGATCGTTCCCGACTCGGTCAACGGCCTGAGCGAGGACTTCGGCACGGCGACCGTGACCAACAACAACCAGAGCATCGTCGTCAACGTCAGCCCCGACGCGACCGGCTCGAAGTCGTTCAACTACACGATCACCGACGGAACTCGAAAGGGCGGGCTGCTCTCGGCCAAGCCCGGAGTCGTCACCCTCACCGTTCACGACAGCAAGACCAACGGTGCCCCGGTCTGGTGCGTCGAGCGCGGCTGCAAACAGGACTGGTTCGAAGACAATCCGATGCAGGTCGAGCCGGGCGGATCGACGACCGTGCGGGTTCTCGACAACTGGGTCGACCCCGACGGCGACGCGATGTTCGTGAAGTCGGTCGTCAAGAAGGATCCCGACCAGACCGGCAAGGTCGCGGCAACGCCCGACGGAACCGTCGTCTTCCAGCATCCGAACCCCAGCGCGTCGGCTGGCGGAGTCGTCAACCTGATTGTCACGGTGGCGGATGTCACCGGCAAGACCACCGAGCGGTCGCTGCCGGTTTACGTGGTCGCCAGCCCGAACCTCGCATCGGTTCCGTTCGCTGCGGTCACCCGCACCGGCGAGCCGATCACGATCGACCCGACCCGCTACCTGACCGGGGTGAGCGGCGCGTTCTCGATCACGGCGGCCAGCACCGGTGCCCAGGACGGCTCGAAGATCGCCCTGCGCGACGGTGGAACCACCTTTGACTTCGCCGCGGGAACCGCCGGCGACTACATCGTGAACTACACGGTGGAGGATGCCGCAACCAAGCTCGTCTCCGTGGTGCGAATCAGCGTCGTCGAGGATGGCGCGGCCAAACTGACTTCTGCACCGGTGACCGTGTTCCTGCGTCCGCGGCTCGACTCGACGGTCGACGTGTTCTCGGCCGTCTCGAACCCCGCCGGCAAGGTTCTGCTGCTCAACAGCGCGACGGATCGCAAGCTGCAGAAGGGCGCGAACCTCGACGTGAGCGTCGTCGACCACCGCCTGCTGCGGGTCAAGGGTTCGACCGTCGACGGCAAGCCCGGAACCGTCGGAGTGATCACCTACACCCTCACCGACGGCACCGGCGCGACCGAATCCCAGGTCACCGGCGCCGCAACCGTTGTGTTGCTCGCAGCGCCGACCGCCCAGGCGCCGATCGCGGTGAACGACGCGATCACCGTGCGCGCGAACTCGCAGATCGACATCCCGGTGCTCGACAACGACGTGTCCGGTGACGGCAACTCGATGGTGCTGAACCCCGACGACCTGAAGAACCCGTCGAAAAAGGGACTCGCTTTTGTATCGGGTTCCGTCATCCGCTATCTCGCTCCGGATAAGGCCGGCACCTATCGCCTGAACTACGCCGTGTACTCGGCCGGTTCGCCCAAGGTCGCCGACTCTGCGGCGGTGACCGTTACGGTGCTGCCCGGTGGCGAGAACCGTCCGCCGCAGCCGCGGACCCTCGTCGGGCGCGTGCTCGCCGGTGAGACGGTGGAGATTCCGTTCGACGGCGAGCGACTCGACCCCGATGGCGACACCGTCATTCTCGAGCGCATCGTCGAACAGCCCGAGACCGGTACCGCGACGGTGTCCCTCGACGGCGACGCGATCGTCTACACGAGCGTCACCGGCTTCAAGGGACCGGTCGAGTTCACCTACAGCGTGAAGGATGCCCTCGGCGACACCGCGACGGCGAAGGTGCGCGTCGGTGTGCTCGAAGACCAGAGCGACCCGAGCCCGGTCACGTTCAGCGACTACGTCGAGGTGCAGCAGGGCGAGAAGAACTTCGTCGAGGTCTTCCCGTCGTCGAACGACCTCGACCCGGCCGGTAAGGCGCTGAAGCTCGTTTCGGTGACGCCGGATGCGGCCAAGAGCGACCTCGACGAGTACAACGCGATTGCCGCCCTCATCCAGCCGATCAGCAAGAACGGGGTCAAGCTCTTCGCCGGCACTTCGGTCGGAACCAAGACCTTCCAGTACCAGATCGAGAACTCCACCGGCGATACCGCCGCCGGTTACATCACGATGAAGGTCGTGCGCGAGGCTGTTCCGGACCGCCCGCGCGTGCAGGACACCTACCTGTCGCTCGCCGATCGCGCGACGTTCGACACCGGTATCGACGTCGTCACCGGAAAGGTCAGCTGGCTCTCGGGAGACCCGACGACGCTCGCGCTGTCGCTCTGGCAGGACCTGCCCGGACTCCAGGTCGAGGGTTCGAAGATCAAGGGAGAGCTGCCGGACAAGCGCATGCTCGTGCCGTTCCAGCTCAGCGGCAAGAACAACTTCAACCAGGAGGTCTCGACCTACGGGTTCCTGACGATCCCTGGCAAGGACGACATCATCCTCGCGTTCACCGGCGACGCCACGCAGAACGTCAAGGAAAAGGCGAGCGTCACCTTCGACATGCAGAAGCTCATGTCGATTCCGACCGGCGAGAAGCTCATCATCGAGGGCAAGAAGATCCCGACGTCCGGCCAGCGTGCCGACTCGACCTGTGTGCTCGAGACCGGAACAACGAGCATCACCTATAAGGCCGGCGCCGAAAAGCCCTGGGTCGATTCCTGCACGGTTTCGGTCAAGCTCGAAGGACAGTCGCAGTACACCAAGCTGCTCGTGCCGATCGTGGTCGAGCCCGGTGTTCCGCAGCCGAAGCTTCGCCCGGCGTCGCGCACGCTGAGCCCCGGTGACGAGGCCATCGAGTTCGACATGCGCACCATGACCGAGTGGAGTGGCAAGGAAGACTGGGACAGCGTCGAGTACAAGGCCGAGTACGGGGGATCGCAGTTCCAGTTCAGCCAGAAGGGCGACATCCTGACCCTGAAGTCTGAGGATGCCGCGAGCCCGGGCCAGGTCGAGAACGTCACGGTGACCATCACGAGTCACAAAGAGGTAGCGCCCGCGCGCCTGACCCTCAAGGTCGGGCCAGCGCCCACCGAACTTCCCCGCGGTTCGACCGTCAGCAGTGAATGCTCGGTCGACGAGGGTACGTCGTGCTCGATCTCCGTCATCGGCGGGCCGAACGAGTTCAACGCGCTTCCGGATACCCCGCTCAAGCTCGTGAGTGTCGAGTCCAGCTCGACCTGTGTCGACGTGAAGTTCGCGAAGGACGGCGACAAGATTCGCGCGTCCTTCCCGCGGACGGTCGCCGGTGCCGAGTGCTCGGTCTCGTTCGTCGTCGAAGATGCCCAGGGCGCGCAGTCGTCGGGTGAGGGCAACGGAACGCTCAACCTCGACCTGTTCGGCTACCCGAGCGCACCGGATGCCGTTGAGCAGGCCACCTACGACGACGGCCGGATCACGCTCGTCGTGCGTCCGGGCGCATCCACCCAGGCCCACCCCGAGATCACCGGATTCGTCATCAAAGACAAGGGCCGCACCGTCGGCAAGTGCTCGGTCGACGGCTCATGCAACGTCATCAACAAGCTCGTGAACGGTGACCAGCGCGTCTACGACGCCTTCGCCGAGAACAGTGTCGGGCTCTCGCTCAAGTCGGTCAACGTCATCGCCTGGTCGTACGCCGAACCGAAACTCGGCAACGTCTCGCGCACCCCGGTCTATGTCAGCGGCCAGACCTCGCGCGGTCGCGGCTACGTCGAAGTGACCATCAACAACGACGACGACAGCGTCGACGGCTTCGAGGTCGACGGCTACGACGGCCAGCTCAAGCGCACCGGTACAACGACCACGACGCGAATCGCGTTCGATGTTGGTGACCGCCACGTGAAGGTCAAGCCGATCAGCAAGATCCCGATCCCGAAGGGTGACGGACCCGTCGCTCTCGGTACGGATGCCGTGGTTCGGGTAGCCGGACTGCCATCGATCAACAATTCCAAGTCCAGCAACGCGACGAAGTACACGATCACCGTCAACGGTGTCGACGTCGATACGAACGAGAGCCAGAAGCCAACCCAATACCTCTATATCGCGTACACCGCGAGTGCACGGTGCTACATCGATGAGGCAACCGGTGGCGACCTTCGTGCCGACGTTCAGGGTGGCCGGTCGTCGACCAGTTCGACAATCGGTGAGTTGGATTCGTACCTCTCGTACAACGTCAAGGTGTGTGCGTCGAACGGCTTCGGGCTGACCGAGTCCGAGCCGTTCCAGAAGCTCACCTGGGGCGAGCCGCCGGCACCGAACGGGTACTACTACTCGGTCTCCGGTCCTTCGGGCGACGGCGGGTACTACCAGGAGGCACACGACGGCGATGCACCGCCGAACAACGTCGTCGCTGACTGGCAGAACCGCGACTCGCGCGTGCTCGGGCGTGACCTGGATATGAAGGTTCGCTTCTGTTCGGCCTTCGATCGCCGCTACTGCGGCGACTGGAAAAACGTCGGGCCGGAGAGCGACAACAAGGCCTGGCAGGTCGAGGTCAACGTTCAGGACATCCAGTGGAAGTGTGGAGAGCAGCCGTCGGTCGACGCATTTGGGGACGGCGTTCGCGGTTTGTCCACCAACACCGTAGGGGGCACCTTCTGGGGACCGAGTACGAGCTCAGAAGGAGTCGTCTCGCTTCAACCGACCCCGGGCAATACCGTCTCGGGTGCCACTGAGTTGCGCGACGCAACGGCCACCATCACCCTCACCTACAGCAAGACTTCCGGCCTCGCACCCTACGTCGACTCGCAGGGCACGATCGAATGCGATCCGAACCCTTTCGGATAATTCACCGCCAACTTTCTTACCCACCAACACCCAAGGACTACACATGACGATCACGCCAGAACAATCCGTCTGGTTCGCCGAGACCTTCGACAAGCTCGTGAACAACGTCGAGCGCGCCGTGCTCGGCAAGAACCACGTCATTGAACTGGTTTTCACCGCCATGATCAGCGAGGGTCACGTACTGCTTGAGGACTTCCCCGGTACCGGAAAGACCTCTCTCGCCCGCGCCGTCTCGCAGACCGTCGAGGGAGTGAGCACCCGCATCCAGTTCACCCCGGACCTGCTGCCCGGTGACGTCACCGGCATCACCGTCTACGACCAGAAGAAGGGCGAGTTCGAGTTTCACAACGGGCCGATCTTCGCCAACGTCGTACTCGCCGACGAGATCAACCGCGCGAGCGCAAAGACCCAGTCAGCGCTGCTCGAGGTGATGGAAGAGGGCAAGGTCACCGTCGACGGTGTCTCGCGCCCGGTCGGTGTTCCGTTCCTCGTCATCGCGACCCAGAACCCGATCGAGCAGGCCGGTACCTACCGTCTTCCCGAAGCCCAGCTCGACCGCTTCATGATCAAGACCTCGCTCGGCTACCCCGACCGCGCCGCGACCGTCCGCATCCTCGAGGCGACCGCGACGGTGCCGGAAGAGCTTCCGCCGGTCATCACCCCGCAGGTGCTCGTCGGTATGGCCGACCTCGCCCGCGGTGTCTACGTGAACCCGCTGCTGTTCGACTACATCTCGAGCATCGTCGAAGCGACCCGTTCCGCGACGCAGGTGCGAATGGGTGCATCGGTTCGTGGAGCTCGCGCGCTCACCAAGGCATCGAAGACCTGGGCGGCTGCGCACGGTCGCACCTACGTCACTCCCGACGACGTCAAGCTGCTCGCTGACACCGTGCTCGCGCACCGCATCGTGCTGGATGCCGAGGCCGAGTTCGACGGCGTCACCGCGAGTGCCGTCATCGGCCAGATCCTGCTCGACGTTGTGCCTCCCGCGAGGAACGATCTCGCTTGAGCTTTCAGACCGAGTCCCGTCTTACCCGCACCGTCGCTTCGACGGGAACCGCCACCCACACCCGCTATTCGACGACCCGCAAGGGTGCCTTCGTCACGGCCGTGGTGTGGTGGATTCGGGTCTGGCGAATCACCCAGGCCGGGGCTCGTTCGAGCTTCACCTGGGTATGGGACACGGTCACTCCGGCCGGATGGCTCGTCGTCGCGGCGGTCGTGCTGCTGCCGGTCGGCGTCATCGTCGGCTGGATCGAGCTCATGGGTGCCGGTGCGCTCGCGCTCGTCCTGTTCATTGCGGCGGTGCCGTTCCTGTTCGGTGGCCACTCCTACGAGGTGGATCTCAAACTGACGGCTGAGCGGGTTGTCGCCGGAGGAGAGGTGGACGGCAGTGTCGTCGTCACCAACGTCTCGAAGCGGATCGCCCTTCCCGGTCGCATCGACATCCCGACCGGAAGCGGTCTCGCCGACATCTACGTGCCGCTCCTGCGAGCCGGCGCCACCCACGAAGACAAGCTCATGATCGCGGCTCCGCACCGTGGCGTGATCCGCGTCGGCCCGGTCACCTCCGTGCGCACCGACCCGCTCGGCATTCTCAAGCGCGAGGTGGAGTGGGTCGACCTGCACGACATTTTTGTGCATCCGATCACCACCTCGATCCCCAGCGTCAACGCCGGATTCATCAAGGACCTCGAGGGAAACGCGTCGAGCATCATCGTCGACTCCGATATCTCGTTCCACGCCATCCGCGAGTATGCCCACGGCGATGCCCAGCGCCACATTCACTGGAAGTCGACCGCGAAGACCGGCAAGCTCATGGTGCGTCAGTTCGAAGAGACGCGTCGGTCACGCCTCGCGATCGTGCTCAACCTCGACATCACCGAATACGCCAACGACGACGAATTCGAGATGGCTGTCAGCGTCGCCGGTTCCCTCGGCGTTCGCGCCATTCGCGACGGACGAGACATCGCCGTCGTCGCGAGCGAGGAAGTTCCGGAGTTCGTTCGCAACACCGTTCACTCGATCAAGGAACTCAACGTCCTGTCGAGCCGGGCGCTGCTCGATGACCTGTCGACGATCAACTCGAACGCGAACGTCATCACCGTCGAGCAGGTCTGCACCCTCGCGACGCAGGTCATCCAGGACATGTCGATCGCATTTGTGCTGTGTGGCTCGCTGATGACTCCGCGCCGACTGCAGTCGATTGCGGCGAAGTTTCCCACTAACGTCGCGGTCGTCGCGATCATTTGCGACGTTTCCGCCGCTCCCGCCTACCGCGATTTCAGTGGCCTCAAGGTCATCACCATTGCACTGCTCGACGACCTCGGTCACCTGATGGCGAGGACCTCGCGATGAGTGAAGTTCCTGTTTCTGCCCCGGTACCGGAAGCCGCCACGCGTCGGCCGAGACGAAGTACCCGTGCCAGGCGCGACCGCGCACCGTTCGACTGGCAGTTCATCGGCATCAACGCCGCTGCCCTTCTCGCGCTCGTGGTTGTCGCCGCGATCGCCGCCTGGCCGATCTATGCGAGCGCCAGCTACGTCATCCTCGTCATCGTGAGTGTCGTGCTCGCGATCGGAATCGCCGTCGCCGGCCTGCTGCGCGGCTTCTCCTGGTTGACGATCGCGCTCATCACGCTCGGCACCTACCTCGTCGTCGGAGTTCCGCTCGCGGTGCCGACCGCTCTCGCGAGCATCGGCACCGTCGGTGGCGGCTGGCTCGACCTCGTCAGCGCGACCGTGTTCGGCTGGAAAGAGCTCGTCACGATCTCGATCCCGGTCGGCAACTACCAGACCCTGCAGGTACCGGCGCTCATCGTCTTCCTTGCCGGAACCGTCGCGGCGCTCTCGTTTGCCTGGCGCAGTGCCCGGCTGTACTTTCTCTCGCTGCCGATCGTGTTCCTCATGGTGCTGTTCGGAATCGCTTTCGGGTCGAGTTCTGCGAGCGACAAGACCACGGTGCTCGGACTCGGCCTGATCGCCCCGCGCGAGTTCGCGCTCGGACTTGTCGCGTTCCTCATCGGGTTCGCGTTCCTGCTCTGGCGCGTGCAGTACGCGCGTCGCCGGTCACTGCGCTCTGCCCAGGTGACCGCCGGAATCAGCCAGGCCCGCCCTGCCCTCGCGAGTCTCGCCCGCCGTATCGCCCTCGCCATCGTCATTGTGCTCGTCGCTGTCGGAGTCTCTGCCGCCGTCACGCCGGCGATCGGTGTCGACAAGTCCCGCGAGGTGCTGCGCACCAACGTCGAACGCGACATCAACCTGCGCGAGTACGTGAGCCCGCTGTCGCAGTACCGCAGCTACTTCGAGGGCGACCTGTACAACGCCGAGCTGTTCACAGTGGCGGCGGATGCCCCGCTCGAGACGCGCCTGCGGCTCGCGGTGCTCAGTTACTACGACGGGCAGGTGTACCGCGTCATCGACCCGAACGCGACCGGCGTGAGCGATGCGAGTTCGTTCGTCCGGGTTCCCTACCGGCTCACTCCCGACACGGCCGGGGCCGAAGAGCGTGACGTCACGGTGACGGTCGGCGCGTACTCCGGTGTGTGGGTGCCCACGGTCGGCCAGCTGCTGGCGGCAGGCTTCGAGGGTGAAGGCTCCGCCGCGCTCGACGAGAACTTCTTCTACAACTCGACGACGGCATCCGCTGTCGAACTCGACACCCTGAACGAGGGCGACACTTACACACTCGATGCGGCGGTAGCGCCGACCGCCGGCGACCTTGCGTCGCTCGGGTCTCCCGCGTCGTCGGGTGACGCCACCGACCCGACCTATCCGAAGGCGCTCATCGACTGGGTCGCCGCTCAGGAAGACGTCGGCTCCGATGGTGAAGGGCTGCAGAAGCTCATCGACCGGTTGCGGGCCCGTGGTTACCTGACGCACTCGATCGGTACGGCTGCCGATCCGCTCAATGCCGACTGGATTGCCGGTCTCGGCGACAAGTACGTGTACAAGCAGGCGCTCGCCGGTCACTCGACCGACCGCATCGGTGACCTGTTCCAGGCGCTGCTCGACAAGCAGAGCTCGACGCTCGACACCGAAGACGTGCAGCTGGTGTCGGCGGTCGGTGACAACGAGCAGTTCGCGGTTGCTGCGGCGCTGCTCGCGCGATACCTCGGTTTCGAGTCGCGCGTGGTGCTCGGGTTCGACCTCGGGACGACCGCGGATCCGAAGTCGGCGATCAAGCCGTGCGTCGACGGTGTCTGCCGCGGCCAGAACCTCTCGGCGTGGATCGAAGTGCGCGCGAGCGACGGCAGCTGGCACAGTGCCGATGTCACGCCGCAGTTCGAGAACGCGCTCGACCCGGTCAACAAGAGCACCAAGGATCCGGAGAACGGAACGGCCGTCACGCCGGACACCGCGACCGACCAGCTGCCGCCCGACGCCAACCCCAGCGGTGGCGACGAAGCCGACCGAGAAAACACCGAAGATCCGATCGACCTTACCTGGCTCGTGACGACCCTCAAGATCGTCGGAATCTCGCTGCTCGGCATTCTCATTCTGCTCGCGCCGTTCATCACGATCCTGCTGGCCAAGGCTCGCCGTCGCAAGGATCGGCGGACCGCCGCCAAGGCGGAGGAGCGCATCGTCGGCGGCTGGGACGAATACGTGGATGCCGCACTCGACCACGGTCGACCGGCGCCGACGAACGAGACCCGCGTCGAACTCGCGCGCAACTACCGCAGCCCGCAGGGTGTTGTGCTTGCGAACATCGCTGACCGTGCTGTGTTCGGAGCGACTGATCCGGACGACAGCGAGAGCGACGTTTTCTGGCAGATCGTCGAAGACGAACGACGCCAGTTCAGTGCCGGAATGACACGCTGGCAGCGCTGGCGTGCGGCGGTATCCCTCAAGTCATTTACGCGCTATCTGGGTGCGCAGCTGGCAAAGGGAAAACGGTAAGGTAGGCACAAAATGCAGCTTGCTCACATTTTCTACTCTGGGATTAGGGGGATGCACCCGCTCCGGCTGGTGTGAGAGTTATGGGTTCTTCTTCTGACGGCAGCGTTCTCGGAGCAATCATTTCGGTGATTCTCACCCTGGTGTTTTCCGCCGTGTTTTACGTCTGGCTCTCGTTCGCGCTGAGCAAGGTGTTCGCCAAGGTCGGCGTTCCCTCCTGGAAAGCATGGGTGCCGCTGTACAACTACATGCAGCTGATCCAGGTCGGTGGGTATAACGCGCTGTGGGCGCTCGCGTTCCTTCTGCCGTTCGTGAACATCGCCGGTGCGGTCTTCCTCATCCTCGCGATCCACAACATCAACAAGCGCTTCGGCCTGGGTGTCTCATTCACGATCATCGCGTGGTTCGCGCTGCCGGTCTGGGCCAGCATCGTCGGTTTCGGTTCGGCGCAGTGGGGTGCGGCGCCGGTACAGGCGCCGGGCGGAGTTGCTGGTGACGGTAGCGGGCAGTACCAGGCGCGGGTCGAGGGGATTGCCCCCGGTGGCTATGGGGCTGTTCCCGCCCCGGCGTACCCGGCTGGTGGGGCCCAGGCTCCTGCTCCCGCTTATCCCGCTGCTCCCGTTGCTCCGGCAGTTCCGGCTCCGGCGCAGCAGGTGCCCGTTGTTCAGACTTCGGCGCTTCCCGTCTTCACTCCCGCTGAGCAGTCGCGGGTGCAGCCGGCGGAGGCTGTCGCACCGCAGGCGCCTGTGCCACCCGCACCGTCGTCGATCGCGGATGCGATGAGTGTGACTCCGACGGCGCCTCCCGCGCAGGTTCGATCGATTCCCGATGAGACGTCGGTGCCGTCGGCCGGGTTCTCTGCGGCTGCTGCGGAGTCCGCGTCGGCGAGCTCGCTCTCTGCAAGCGCTCCGTCTGCGGGTGGTGACCCGTGGGCGCCTCCTATTAACTCGGTTCCCGGGGCCGCGGCATCCGCGCCCGTCGTGAGTGCGGCATCCGCTGTCGTGTCTCCCCCGCCGGTCAGCGTCAAGCCGCCGGTCGTCGCTCCGCCGGTCGAGCTCGTGCAGGCACCGCCGGTCGCGCCGGTCGCTCCGCCGGTTGCCCCCGTGAGTGCTGTGCCCACTAATGCCGAGCCCGTTCAGGCAGTGCCCACTAATGCAGCGCCCACTAGTGCAGTGCCCACTAATGCAGCGCCGCTTCCCGCGCCCGACTTCGACGACACCATCATCGCCGAGGATCTTCCCGACTTCGATGACACCGTCATCGTTGGGCGCAAGAGCCCGGTCTGGATTCTCGAGCCGGGCGGGTCGAAGGCGATCCGCATCACCTCACCCGTCGCCCTGCTCGGTCGTAACCCCGCTGTGAACGCGATCTTCCCGGATGCGCAGCTTGTGCTCGTGCCTGACTCGTCGAAGACGATGTCAAAGAACCACGCGCGCATCGCGCTCGACGACGGGGTCTGGACCATTTACGACCTCGGGTCGACCAACGGCGTAGTGCTCGTCAGCGCGGATGGCGAGGAGACCGTGCTGGAGTCCGGGGCATCCGCAATTTTGACGGAGACCTTCAAACTCGGGGAACTGCCGATCCGCCTGACCCCCGAGGTATAGGGGTGGTCGCCTCGGTTGGCACCTTCGATACCGCGCCCGGAGCCACTTTGACGCTGAGCGTCGGAACGGCGACCGATGTCGGACTGCGGCGCAAAGCCAATGAGGATTCGCTCGTGGTCGGTTACCCGGTCTATGCGGTTGCCGACGGAATGGGTGGCCACGATGCGGGAGACAAGGCCAGCCAGGCGGTCGTCTCGCAGCTGAGTTCGATCGTCAGTCGCGACAACCTCACTCCGGAAGACGTCGCGGATGCGATCGATGCGGCCCACGGTGCTGTCCGGTTGGTGGCGCGGGGCAAGCCGCGCGGTGCGGGGAGCACGCTCACGGGAGCCGCGGTCGTCATCCAGAACGAACGTGCCCACTGGCTCATCTTCAATATCGGTGACTCACGGGTGTATCGCCTGCGCGGGAGCGACTTCGGTCAGCTGACCGTCGATCACTCGATCGCGCAGGAACTCGTCGACGAGGGAAAGCTCGCCAAGGAAGACGTCGCGACCTACCAGGGTCGTAACGTCATCACCAAGGCGGTCGGTGCCGACTACAGCGACGCCGACTTCTGGCTGTACCCGGTGGTCGCGGGGGAGCGCCTGCTGATGTGTTCGGACGGCCTCTCGGGTGAGCTCACCGATGAGGTCATGGCCCACACGCTGCTCGGTGAGCCGGACAGCCAGGCCGCGGCCGACTCTCTCGTTGCGGAGGCTCTCGCGAACGGTGGTCGGGACAACGTCACGGTCGTGATCGTCGCGGTTGTCGAGGGTGGCCTGCACCCGGGACTCGACGAAGAGACCGGTGTCGTTCGGGCACGAATGGGTGCGGACCCGGACGAGCTCGAGGCGAACACGATTGAGATTCCGGGAAGGGCACCCCGCAATGGGCAGGGCTAACTGATGGACGGGACTAGCGGACAGGGCTTACTAGTGGACAGGGCTAACTAGTGGACAGGGTCGAGTACATTGCCGGCGCGAACCCGACCGTTGTCGGTCGCCAATTGCTCGTCGTGCTCGCCGGCGACGGCGCCGATTTTGTCGCGGAGGCCATTGCGGGTGCGATCGACGATGCCGCAACCATCGAGCAGGCCGTTGACCTGATCGTTGCCGGGAGTGCTGACTTCACGCCTGATTTCGTAGTCGCCCAGTTTCTCGGCACCGTCATGCAGTCGCAGTTCCGCGGGTCGCGGCTCGCGATCCGGGTTGCGCGGCGCGATGGCACCGAGGTGATTTTTCGTGCGCGGCGCACCAGCGGATGGTCGACGATCACCGAAACGGACTGCTTTACGGCCGAAGTGATGGATGTCGCCGCGGCGACCGGTCGTGCGGGTCTTCGGCCGGTGACGCCCGGGTCATTCACGAGTTCACGGCTCAAGTACCGGTCGGGTGTGCCGGCGCTGCCCGCAGCAGTGACGGTTGCTTCGGCGGCTGTCGACGCTCCGGCCCCGGTGGTGGCGGTGCTCGACGGTGAGGCTGAAGCCGTTCCGTCGCGAACGACGCTCGAGTTCACCAATGGACGTCAGGTCGATGTCGATCGCACGATCCTGATTGGGCGAAGCCCCCGCGCTGAGCGGACGACGGCTGCCGACATCCCGACCCTGTTTCCGGTGGAGAGTCCCGGTCACGCGATTTCGCGAACACACCTGAAGATCTCGATCGATGGAGCGCGAGTGCTGCTCGAAGACCTCAATTCGACCAACGGTACCGAGGTAACCCCTCAAGCCGGTTCACCGTTGCATCTGCTTCCCGGTGAGCAGGCGCTGCTGACGGACGGCATGGTCGTCAGCCTCGGTGACCAGGTTGCATTCAAGGTGGTGACGTTGCCGTGAGTGATCGTGATGGTTCCGGTATCGATGACGAGACGGTTGTTGTTCCGCGTGCGGTACCGGTCGTCGAGGAGCCGGATGACGAGACCGTTGTCGTTCAGCGTGCTGCGCCGATAGTTGAAGTGCCGGTTGTCGAAGAGCCCGACGACGAGACCGTCGTTGTGAAGCGGGTGGTGCCGGATGTTGAAGTGCCGGTTGTCGAAGAGCCTGACGATGAGACCGTCGTTGTCCAGCGTGCTGCGCCGGTTGTCGCAGTGCCGGTTGTCGCAGTGCCGGTGGTGGAAGAGCCCGAAGACCACACCGTCGTTGTGCAGCGCGCGGCTCCGGTTGTCGAAGAACCCGATGACCGCACGGTTGTTGTTGACCGTGCCGCGGCAAAAGTCCGTGCGCCCGAAGTTCAGGCTTCCGAAGACCACACTCCTGAAGACCAGACGGTCGTCATCGACCGTGGGGTAGCCGTTCCTGTCGCCGACGACGATGACTCGACCCGGGTGGTGGAGCGACCAGCGGATGCTGCACCGGTTGTCGCGCCCACCGCACCCAAAGCATCCGGCGGGCCGGGAGTCGTCGAGAATGGCCGCACGGCTTTTGTGCCGGGGGACTCGACCGGGCTGCTGAAGGATCGCTATCAAATCCGTAGTTCAGTGACGACAACGCCCGTCGCGCCGTATCGGACTCCGTTCGAGGTGGCGCCGCCGCGCCACACGTCGCGCGCGATCGCCGAGGTGAACGCGAAAACGCGCAAGGCCGACCGCTCGCGCGGCGTCGGTGTCGTCATCGCCGTCGTCGGAGTGACAATCGCGACAGCACTCGTCATCGGAATCATCCTGATCGTGGTCTTCACGACGTAGCCCGCGGGTCATTGCGCGGTCGGCTGGTGTCGTCGGTGATGATTTCGATACGCGTGCTCCTTCGTCGCGCGCTACTCAATCAACGAGAGGTATTCGTTGGCCGTGCGAGCGCCAGCGCCGTTCGACAGGGTGAGGTCACCGTGTGTCGAAAACATTCGCGGTCGGCTGGTGAGCTCCTCTGGGATTAGCTGGCGAAGGGTAGTTCGTCGTCGGGGGATGGGGGTCGGATCGCGACCGGTGGTGGGGCGAGTTCGACGGATGGTCGGGATATGTATTCGCGGCCGGATGGTGTGCGCCAGATGAGTACCCCGGTTGACCTCCCGTGTTCGTCGAGTTCGTGTTCCACCTTCCACGCGGTGCCGGTGGTCATCGGTTCTCCGTCGGAGGCGATGGTTCCGTCGGTGGTCATCGCGTGTTTGAGGGTGTGATCGGGCGGACACTGTGCGGCGAGATTGTCGTACGCGGTGTTGCCGCCGGCGGCCCAGGCGATGGTGTGGTCAATGTCGGACCGGTGTGCGCTGCAGTTGCAGTTGGGTTTGCGGCAGGTCTCGTCCCGGTAGGTGATCCACCTGCCCAGGTCGGTCGGTGGCCGGTACCGGTCACGTCCGATTGAGAGCACCGTTCCGGTTTCCGGATCGGTCAACAACCGGATGAAAGACTTTGCCGTTCCCGCCAGCGCCAGGGCCTGGTCCATCGGGATCGGACCATACCCTTCGAGGGTGGCGGGTCCGTGATCGCCGATCTCCCGTCCGTTGACCGCGTCCAGGATCGCGAGCGCGGGAACGGTGACCATCACCGTTGGCGTGATTCCGGCGAACGGGCCGATCCCGCGTCGATGCGTCGGCGCATCCGTCACTGGATCCCCGGATGCTGCCACCGCATCCGCTGTGCTGCTGCCAGCGTCGTCAGCGCTGGTAGTGGTAGCAGTGCTGCCGTCTTCCGCGGTGCTGGCTTCCCTCGGGTAGAGGTCGCCTTCCTGCAGCAGCATGACCGCCGTATCGGCCCGCAGTTGGGTGAGGGTGCGTTCTTCGCCGGGGACCTTTTTCAGGTTGTCGGCGATGCCCCAGAGGCGGTCCTGGATTGCGACGCCGTCGACCGCTGACACGTACAGGGTCAGGGTTGCCATGGCGTCCTGGTTGGGCTCCAACACCAGTTCTCGTTTTTCATACGCGGTGCGGTGGCGTTCCTCCAACTCGATCGGGTCAAGTTTCTGCCGAAGCTTGCGGGCGAAGTGCCCGAACTTCGTCGGTGTCAGCTCCGCCGCCCTCGGCAGCGCGGCCGCCTCGAACAGCAGCATCGATGCCGGGTCGAGACCGGTCGTGTGCTCGATCATCTTCGTCGCATGCCGGTAAGAAATGGCCCCGTCCGACAGTGCGGACAGGGTGCCGGGTAGCTCTGCGGTGAGGGTGTACGCATCCTGGATCAGGCGCCTCGCCGTCATATCCGGCAGTTGCAGGGCCAGCCCGACCTCTGCCTCGAACGACCGCCACGCCAGGTCATCGGAGACAAAGCGGACACTGTGTGTTTTCGCGAGTTCTTCCGGGGTGGCCTGCTGCAGGGCTTCAGCGTGCTGGCGGGCTTTCTCGATCGCAACGACCTGAGCGGCGGTCGCGGCCCGTTTCGCCCGCTCGGTCTGCTGCACCCCATCGAGCAGCGTGCCGAGCTGTTCGAACATCGTCGCTGACGGTGAGAGCGGTTCGGGCTCGTGGGCCGCGCTGTCAGTGCTGGCGCTGTCGGTGCTGTCGTAGCCAGTGCTGTCGCTGTCGTCGTAGTCAGTGCTGGCGTTGTCGGGTGGTGGACCGGGTGGACTGTTTTCAGTGTTGTCGTCCGGGGGCCCTTCGGGCGGTTCCGGGACTGGATTCGTATCTGCCATACAAGAATTTTCCCGACACCCACCGACAAAAAGCGGGGTATTTATGGGTAGCGGGGATAAGTGGTTGAAACTTTTTGTGGGGAGGAGAAGAGCGGGGGATCGGGCGCTCGACAGCGCGGTTTCGAGAGGTTCAACCGGCGGGATGGTGCGTGGCCGGCCAGCGCGGTTTCGACGGGCTCAACCGGCGGGGTTCTGTTTCTCGAGGCAACCTCCCTCGCAGGCCCGGTCGGCACTGGGGTCGCGAAATCGCTGGCGCGATTTCCATAGCTCCACCGCGCGTACCCCCCGGCTGAGGGTGTAGTAAAGCTTCGACCAAAGGGTTAGGTTATCTACCTAGCGTTTTATGTTTCTCATGAAGCCGTGCCTGGGGGGCCAGCGGCATCATTACTCGTGAGGAGACCGCAATGGCATCCCTTACCGAGATTCTCATCCTTCGTGGTGTTGTACCCATCGAAAACCTCGACTCCATTTCCGGAGCCTGGGGCGAAGACGAAGTCGCAGTCAAACTGCTCGTCGAAAAGGGCATCGTCACGCCCGTGCAGCTCGCCTCCGCGCGCGCTGCCCAGGCTGAACTTCCGTTCGTCGAACTCCTCGAGTTCCCCGTCGACCGCATGGCCGTCTCCCGCGTCACCGCGGCGATGTGCCGTCGCCACATGGTGCTTCCAATCGGAATCGTGGGCGACATTCTCACCCTCGCCATGGTCGACCCCGGCAACGTTTTCGCCATCGATGACGTACGCGCCGCGACCCGCATGCAGGTCAAGGCGGTCGTCGCCGAAGAGTCCGACCTGCGCGGAGCGATCGACCGCTACCACCGCGCCGACGGTGAGCTCAGCGACCTTACGAGCGCACTCGAAGAAGAAAGCAGTGCAACTGATGTTGTACTCGCCGGTTCTGAACAGATCGAAGACGACGCCCCGATTGTCAGGTTTGTAAACCTGCTCATCAGCCAGGGCATCCAGGACAAAGCGTCCGACATCCACATCGAGCCTGCCGAGTTCGAGATGCACGTTCGCTACCGCATCGACGGAGTGCTGCACGAGATGCAGTCGGCCCCGAAGGCGATTCAGAACGGCGTCATCTCACGCCTCAAGATCATGAGCGAGATCGACATCGCCGAGCGCCGCAAACCTCAGGACGGCCGCATGTCGGTCAGCCACGGCGGCCGCAAGATCGACCTGCGCGTCGCGACCCTTCCCACGGTGTGGGGCGAAAAAGTCGTCATGCGAATCCTCGACAACAATGCGTCGACGCTCGCCATGGAGAACCTCGCGCTTCTCCCCCGCAACTTCGAGGCGTACCGCTCGTCGTACACAAAGCCGTACGGAATGATCCTGGTAACGGGACCAACCGGATCCGGTAAGTCGACCACCCTCTACACAACGCTGCAGACGGTATCGAAGCCCGAAATCAACGTCATCACGGTCGAAGACCCGGTCGAGTTCCGCATGGCCGGCATCAACCAGGTGCAGGTCAACCCGAAGGCCGGACTCACGTTCGCCAGCGCACTGCGCTCGATCCTTCGATCAGACCCCGACGTTGTGCTGATCGGTGAGATCCGCGACCACGAGACCGCCCAGATCGCCATCGAAGCATCGCTCACCGGTCACCTCGTGCTCTCGACCCTTCACACCAACGACGCCCCGAGCGCCGTCACCCGTCTCACCGAGATGGACATCGAGCCGTTCCTCGTCGGATCCGCGCTCGACTGCGTCGTCGCCCAGCGACTCGCTCGTCGACTGTGCGATCGCTGCAAGCAGGCCTACCAGCACGATCCGTCCCAGCTGCAGGCACTGCGCTTCGGCTTCGACCCGTCGCAGCCGATCCCGACGCTGTACCGCCCGGTCGGATGCACGAACTGCTCGAACACCGGATACCGCGGCCGCATCGCGCTCCACGAAGTCATGCTCGTCTCCGAAGAGATCGAGCGCCTCGCCGTGCAGCGGTCATCCGCTGCTGAAATCACGAAGGTCGCCGTTGGCCAGGGAATGATTACCCTGCGCCAGGACGGCTGGATGAAGGTCCAGCACGGATTCACGTCGGTCGAAGAAATCATGAGAGTTGTGGCATGAACAAGCCTGTGTATGAGATTCCGGTCGGCGACGGCGAGTCCTGGCCGCCCGCGGGCGGACGTCGTTCCGCCGCAGCGCAGACGAGCTTTCCGACCGCTCCGATGCCTGACCCGCCGGCCTACCTCTCCGCTCCGCCGCCCGCCGGTGTAGCTCCGGCCGCCGCGGCATACACGCCGCCGCCGGCCTACGAGATCTCCGCTCCGACCGAGCCGGCTCCCGCGTTCCCGCAGGCTCCGATCTACGAAGCGCCGCCGGTTTATGAAGCGCCGCCTGCCTACGAGGCCCCGCCCGCGTACGAGGCGCCCGCCGCCTACGCTGCCCCGCCGGTATATGAAGCGCCGCCCGTCTATGAGGCTCCGCCCGTGTACGAAGCGCCGCCGGTCTATGAAGCGCCGCCCGTCTACGAAGCCCCGCCGGTTTACGAGGCACCCGCCGCTTACGAAGCGCCCGCCTACACTCCGCCCGCGTTCCCGAGCTCGCCGGCGTACGAAGCTCCGTCTGCGTTCACCGCTGCGCCTGCAGCCGCGCCGACCGCACCGGTCGAAGAGGTCAAGGTTCGACCGTCTGACCGTGCACCCCAGCAGGGCGAAGGCCAGGCCGGCAGTGATCCCGACCTCGTCGCCGCACTCAACGCGGTCGTCGCGCTCGGTGCATCCGACCTCCACGTCACCGTCAACGCTGCACCGATGGTGCGAGTGGATGGTGGACTGCGTCCGGTAGACGGACTTCCGGTCTGGGAGACGGACAAGGTTGTCGCCGCACTCCACAGCATCCTGACCGATCACCAGCGCGCGATCTTCGAGACCGAACTCGAGCTCGACTTTGCGTACACGCTGTCTGAGACCTCTCGCTTCCGCGTGAACTTCTACCAGCAGCGCAACGTCGTCGGTGCGGCCTTCCGTCTCATCCCGACGCAGATCAAGCAGCTTGCGGCCCTCGGTGTTCCCGAGAAGATCGCCAAGTTCGCCCAGCTTCCGCGTGGACTCGTGCTCGTGACCGGTCCGACCGGTTCGGGTAAGTCGACGACGCTCGCCGCGCTCATCGACCTCGTCAACGAGACGCGTGCCGACCACATCGTGACGGTCGAGGACCCGATCGAGTTCATGCACCAGAACAAGAAGTCGCTGGTCAACCAGCGCGAGGTCGGGCATGACACCCACAGCTTCGCGAACGCGCTCAAGCACGTTCTTCGCCAGGACCCCGACGTCATCCTGATCGGTGAGCTTCGAGACCTCGAGACCATCTCCGTTGCGCTCACCGCTGCGGAAACCGGTCACCTCGTCTTCGCGACCCTGCACACGCAGGATGCCGCCCAGACCGTCGACCGTGTTATCGACGTCTTCCCGCCGCACCAGCAGGGCCAGGTTCGTGCCCAGCTCGCAGCGACGCTGCAGGGTGTCGTTTGTCAGACGCTCGTCAAGAAGGCCAAGGGTGGCGGACGCGCCGTTGCCACCGAAGTGCTGATCATGACCCCGGCTATCTCGAACCTCATCCGCGAGGGCAAGACGTACCAGATCCACTCGTCAATGCAGGCCGGCCGCGACGCCGGAATGCACACGATGGACCAGCACCTCGCCGACCTCGTCAACGCCGGACAGATCTCGCACGCAGCTGCCTACGAGAAGGCCCACGACCTCGAGGACCTCAAGCAGCTCATCTCCCGTCAGGGTGGCGGAGCGTCGCTCGACACTGCCAAGCCGGCCGGGGCCATCGACTTCGGTGACTCGTACTAAAAACTTTGCCTAAGAACCGCGTCTAACGCACAAGGAGAACCACCCGATGGCAACTACAACCTCCTACGCCTATACGGCTCGCGACGCGGCTGGCAAGGTCGTCAAGGGCAAGATCGACGCGACCACCCAGGGTGCCGTGGTGTCGAAGCTGCGCACGATGGGCGTCTCGCCGATCACGGTCGAAGAGAGCGGACTCGGAACCGGGTTCCAGAAGGAGATCTCGATCCCGGGCTTCGGCGCGAAGATCGGCATGAAGGACCTCGCGGTCATGGCGCGCCAGATGGCGACAATGATCGGCGCCGGGCTGTCCCTCATCCGCACGCTCAGCATCCTCGCCGAGCAGACCGAGAACAAAGAACTCGCGAAGACGCTCAGCGAAGTGCGCAACGACGTTGAGAGCGGACTGTCGCTGTCAGACGCCATGCTCAAGCACCAGGTTGTCTTTCCGCAGCTGATGATCCACCTCGTCCGCGCCGGTGAGACCGGTGGATTCCTTGACACGTCGCTCAACGGAGCGGCCGATAACCTCGAAGCCGACGTCAAGCTGCGTGACACGATCAAGTCGGCGCTGACCTACCCGGTAATCGTGCTCATCATGGCCATCGTGTCGGTCATCGGCATGCTGCTCTTCATCGTCCCGATCTTCCAGGACATGTTCTCGAGCCTTGGCGGAACCCTGCCGCTCCCCACGCAGATTCTGGTCTGGATGTCGCAGTCCATGATTGTCGTCGGCCCGATCATCGTGGTGGTGGCTGTCGTCGGATCCATCTACTGGCGCAAGAACAAGCACACCGACAAGGTGCGCTCGAAGATCGACCCGCTCAAGCTCAAGCTGCCAGTGTTCGGAATGCTGTTCACCAAGGTCGCGGTCGCCCGCTTCGCGCGAAACTTCTCGACCATGATGGGCGCCGGCGTGCCCATCCTGCAGTCGCTCAGCATCGTCGGAGAGACCTCGGGCAGCTGGGTCATCGAACAGTCACTGAAGAAGGTGCAGGAGTCCGTACGCCAGGGTAAGAGCGTCGCTGGGCCCCTCGCGCTCGAGCCGGTCTTTCCGAGCATGGTCGTGCAGATGATCGCCGTTGGAGAAGACTCCGGATCGATGGAAGTCATGCTCGACAAGATCGCCGACTTCTACGAGGCCGAGGTCGAGACGACCACCAAGGCGCTCACCTCACTCATCGAGCCACTCATGATCGCATTCATCGGTGTCGTCATCGGTGGAATGATCGTCGCGCTTTACCTCCCCGTCTTCTCCATCTTCGACGAGATTAAGTAAAGGTTCATTTGCGCCCCAGAAATGGGGGCGTGAATCGCGGCAATGACCCCCACTTGAGGGATTCCGCCGGTGCTACTCAACCAGCACCATTGTCGTAGGGGGCAAATCTTTACGGGGGCCACCTGTCCTATTCATCAACTGACAGGAATCACAATCATGTTTGTACGCATCAACGAGGCCCTTGAGGCCAGCCGTATCCGCCGCGCAGAGAACGACAAGGGCTTCACGCTCATCGAGCTCCTCGTCGTCGTTCTCATCATCGGTGTTCTGTCCGCGATCGCTATCCCGATCTTCCTCGGCCAGCAGGCCGGCGCACGTGACTCGGCTGTTCAGTCGGACATCACCAACGCGAAGGTTGCGGTTGTCTCCGCACTCGTCACCGACTCGTCCACCTTCCCGACGCTCGCATCGCTGACCGACTTCACGGCAAGCGACGACTCGAACCTGGTCCTCACGGGCGGTGCCGACGCATTCTGCATCACCGGCAAGGCTTCGGGCAACGGCGCGTCCGCAACCAGCTTCGCCGCAAGCGACGTTTCGGGAGTCGTTCCCGGTACCTGCACCGCGGGCGTCCTGGTTCCTGCTCCGTAAGTAGTACTAGATCCACTCCGATGGGGCATCGTTTCGACGATGCCCCATCGTTGGCTTCAAAAACTTTCAGAGGAAGGAGGATGACATGGGAATCACGCGGTCAGCTGTCGGCGACGAAAACGACTCGGGCGCAAGCCTCGTCGAAATCATGGTCGCCATGCTCATCCTCGCCATCCTCGCCGTCGCTTTTCTGCCGATTCTGATCCAGGGTTTGAAAGTCTCGGCAGTGAACGCAACCCGTGCGACGGCGGTTCAGCTCGCGCACGACCAGGTCGAACTGCTTCGTTCGCAGGGAACTGATTGCAGTGTTGTCGAGGGGCTCGATTCCGCCACCGCCCCCGTTGTAGCGGTGCAGGACTCGCGAGGAGTCTCACTGGCGGTGACCCGTCATGTCGCACCATGCCCAACGACTGCTTCGGCATACCCGACAACAATCAAGGTCTCAATCACCGTTGCGCGTGAAGATACTCATGCAATTCTCTCTACGGCAGAAACGCTGGTGTTTGTCAGTGTCCAGTAGCCGAATGAGAGCCCGCTTTGAGCGGATCCAGAACAACCCGCAGAGCGGCTTCTCGCTGATCGAACTCGTCGTCTACAGCCTCGTGCTGGCGCTCGTTCTCGCGATCGTCGGTGGAATGTTCATCAGCCTTCTCACCACACAACGCACTGTCAGCCAGATGAACGACGCAAGCACTGAGGGCCAGCTAGCGGCCGATTCGATCGAGACTGGAATTCGCAACTCGTCGGCGTACACGCTAACCGAGCCGACACCCACTAGTCAGCTACTGAAAGCGCGGGTAGCGCGGGGCACAAACACCAACATCATATGGAAATGTGCAGCCTGGTACTACACACCCGGTGATGGTGGATCAATTCGCTATGCTGAGTCCGGCTCAGCGATTACAGAGAACGTTTCGACGTGGCTCGTGCTCGCTACCGGGGTAAAGCCAACGTCGGGGGCGCTGATCTGGGGGATCCAGGGTGAGCAGCTCACGATCGACTTCGAAGCGCTTGCTGGCGAGGATGCACCAGCGACCATTAGCAGCTCGGCCGTGAGCCGCGCTGAAGTTCTGGAGAGTGGAACATGTTTCTGAAGCAGATCAACACGCGACTCGACACTATGCGCAAGAACGGCGACGACGCCGGTTCAGCGCTCGCTGCTGTTATTGGAGTCATGGCTGTTGGCTTGATCCTCAGCGCGCTTGTGATGTCGTCGGTTATCGGAGGCATGGGCTTCACCTCGTCGACCAACGCCGGTGTTCAATCGCAGGCGTCCGCAGAATCCGGAATTGCAGTCGCGCAGGCAGGGATTGCAGCGGGAACCTGCTCCAGCGTCAACGGCGTGTACAAGAGCGCAGTCGGCCAGACGCCGGAGTACAAGGCGACCGTCTGGCGCCTCAACGGGGCCGGCACCTGGGAAATCGGTTGCCCAACGGCGACCAACGCTCAAATGCGAATTGTCGCCGATGGGCAGGCCATCAACGACGGTGTCGTCGGCAACAGCTCCCAGGACAAGTCCTCGGTAGAAGCTCGCTACGCGTCGCCGGTCGCTGAGACATCCGTGAGCGCAACGGGCCCAGCCGTCTACTCCTTCTCGTCGCAGGGTTTCAGCGGCTCGGGAACCTTGGTTTCGGTGGATGGCTCAAAACCGAGCGTCATGGTCAAGGAAGGTGACGTGAACTGCTCCGGTGGAGCGGCAATGACGGGTGACCTCGTCGTCAATCACGGCAACCTCGCGATTAGTGGGTCGTGCAACGTCACCGGAAGTGCGTGGGTGTCCGGGTCGACCAACATCTCCGGTGGAGTCAAAGTCGGTGGCGACCTGGTTGCCTCCAGCCTCGTGATCAACTCAGGCAAGGTCGACGGCAGCGTCTGGACCACCGGCGCTACGAACATCTCCAGCGGCACGATGGGCGGAAGCATCTACTCTGCTCCGGCAACCCTGAACTCGAGCAAGGTCGCCGGCAGCGTCTGGTCCACCGGCGTTGCGAACCTGGGCGGGTCGAGTGAAGTCACCGGCAGCGTCATCGGCGACGGAATCAAACTCAACGGCAGCGACAAGATTAAGTCGCACGCCTACTCCACCGAAGATATTTCCCTCACTTGGGGTGGTGAGATCACTGGAAACGCGACCGGCAAGACGGTGACAATCGCCGGTGGAAACGTCAAAGGCCAGGCCTGGGGATCAAACAACGTCTTCATCCAGGACTGGACGAGCATCAACGGTTCGGTAGTAACGAAGGCCCGCACGGGAACCGGTACGGCGAGCGGTGGACAGACAATCATCCCGACGGGTCCGGGTGCCGGCCCTATCCCGCCCGCTCGAACGGGCAAGCCGGCCACGCCGGTCGTGCCGAAGTGGGTCGACTTCGACTACGTGGCGAACGACTGGACGGGGTATTCGGCCGCCAACGTTGGAGGGGCTTGCGGATACAGCGAGTTCCAAGCAGCCGTCAGCAGTTTCGGCACGCTTCCGGGTGTAATCGACGCCCGCGCATGTTCAAGTGCGATTTCAATCTCGTCCTACCAGAAGATCGACATGAAGAACGATCTCGTGATCATCGGCAAGAGCTTCAACTTCGGTGGTTCCGCTGGATTCACCTCGACGAACAAGCACAAGCTGTGGTTCATCACCCCGGACAAGGTCGACAATGACCTGCCCACGTGCACGACGACCGGTTCGTTCACTCCCGGCGACTTCACCATTGGCGGTGGGTTCACGATCCAGAACACGATTGACACGATGGTGTACTCGCCGTGCAAGGTGAACATCAGTTCAGGAATCAAGTGGCGTGGACAGATCTTCGGTGGCCAGGTAACAGTTGACGGAGCCGCCCAGGTCGCTTACGTACCGATCGGTCTTCCGGGCGTCGACCTGAGCACAGGTGAGAGCTCGAACAGCGCGCCCACTGCGAAGGTCTGGACTCTGAACTCGACGCGCAACCTGTCCAACGCCGGGTAGTTTCGTGCTGGCTATTTTCTACGTCGTTGCGGTTGGGCTTTTCGGTGCGCTGATCGGCTCATTCCTCAACGTCGTTGTGTGGCGCACGCCGCGGGGCGAATCGCTAGTCCATCCCGGAAGCCACTGCCCGCACTGTGACCACGAGATCCGCTGGTACGACAATATTCCGGTCGTGTCGTGGCTAGTGTTGCGCGGAAAATGCCGGGACTGCAGCGGCCCTATTGCCGTTCGCTACCCCGCTGTGGAACTCGGCACTTCCCTTTTCTTCGCTGGCACTGCGCTATTCACCATCAGTGGGTCGGCACCCGGGTTTCGAGTGGACGTCCTGCCATTCGCGTTGGCGCTCGTCGCTTTTCTCTACCTCGCATCGATTGCCGTTGCCCTGACCCTCATCGATCTCGATACCCAGCGCCTTCCGAACGTCATCGTGCTTCCCGCATACATCGTCGGAATTTTGCTCCTTGGCGCATCGAGCTTGTTTGCGGGTGACCTTGACGCGCTTCTTCGGATGGCCATTGGTGGTGCGGCCCTGTTTGTCGTTTACTTCCTCATGGCGTTTCTATACCCGGGCGGTATGGGTTTCGGCGACGTGAAGCTCGCAGGAGTCCTCGGGCTGTTCCTCGGCTGGCTGGGGTGGGGACCGCTTGCCGTTGGTGCGTTCGCGCCGTTCGCACTGGGCGGGCTCTTTGCACTCGGTTTGGTGATCGCTCGCCGGGCAGGACGAAAAACAAAAATACCGTTCGGTCCATGGATGCTCGCGGGCTCATGGATAGGGGTTTTTGCGGGAGCACCGATCGGGTCGTGGTACCTAGGACTTTTTGGCCTCGCGTAAGCGATAGTTAGACACAGCAACACAACGGGGGATGGGGAAATGGCGACAATTGTCGGCCTGGACATAGGCAAAGAAACAATTCGAGCAGTCGAGCTCGAAAACGCGGAAAAAGCGCGTCCAACAGTTCTGCGGTTCCATGAGGTTCCCGTTCCGGAAGGTGCCGTGCGCAGCGGCGAGGTTCGCGAACTCCACACAGTGACTGCAGCAATCAAACGACTCTGGTCGGCGGGTGGCTTCAAGTCCAAGGACGTAGTCATCGGGATGGGTAACCAGCGGGTTCTCGCGCGCGAGCTGACCGTGCCGAAGATGGGGCTTACGCAGATTCGGGAGTCGCTTCCATTCCAGGTGCAGGACATGCTGCCGGTTCCTGTTGCAGACGCACTTCTTGACTTCTACCCGATCTCCGAGGGAGTTGGCGAGCAAGGTCCCGTTGTGAACGGGCTACTCGTCGCGGCGATCAAAGAATCCGTGCTGGCAAATGTCAGCGCTGTGCAGCAAGCCGGGCTCAAACCGGTCCACGTCGATCTCATCCCGTTTGCGCTGAGTCGTGTACTGATCCGCGGGGCCTACGCGCGCGGTACTGTGGCGATCGTCGACATCGGTGCAAGCACAACCCACATTGTCGTTACTTCGAACGGTGTTCCCCAGTTCGTGCGCATGATTCCCGCAGGCGGAGAGGACATTACCCGCGCTATTGCTGGACGACTGGACGTCAGTGACCAGCAAGCGGAAGCAATCAAACGAGCAAGAGGCCTCAGCACAGCGCCGGTTGCGTCTGAGCAGGAACGCGCTGCAGCCGAGCAGATTCACGCAAGTGCGCTCGAGCTTCTGAACAGCGTTCGGAACACGCTCAATTACTTTGCCAACTCGAGACAGAATGAACCGATCCAGGCAATTGTGTTGGCTGGAGGGGGCTCAAACCTCATCGGGTTGGCCCAGGCACTCGGCGACACCACGCGAATTCAAGTCATTCCTTCCGATGCGTTTGCAACGGTGGATCAGTCGCGTCTGGTTAAGGGCACAACTGCTGAAGCGCAACAATCGATGATTGTTGCCCTCGGTCTCGCAATGGGAAGTGCGGCATGAGCCCGGCAGTCCGCAATGACGGACGGTTGATCATCGGAGGTCCGCCCCGCGCTGACCTTATGCCGCCGAGCATTCGCCAGGGTGAAGCCGCGCGAAAGCAACGGGGTTTGCTTGCAGTGATTTTCGTGGCTGTCATCGTTCTGGTGGGAGCCGCCTACGGCGTCGCAGCTTTCATGGCATCAGTTGCTGAAGACCAGCTAGCTGACGCAAACACCCGAACGAGTGAGTTGCTGCTCGAGCAAGGAGACTACTCCGAGGTCACGAATGTCCAGAGCCAGCTCGATCTCGCCCAAGCCGCAAAAGAGGTTGGCGGTGCGACAGATATTGACTGGGAAACGGTCATCACCACGCTCGACAAGGCGTTGCCAAGCGGAGGACGTTTGAAAGCGGTAGGAGTGCAGGTGTCATCGCCTGTGATCCTTGTGGATCAGCCCTCAAGTGTTCTCTACTCGCCTCGCGTTGCGAAGGTGGTATTGAAGATTCACACCAAAACTCTCGCTGACGTGGCGAAGTTCGAGCGAAAAATCGTCACAATGCCGGGTTTCGCGGATGTCCTTCCGGAAACGACGGATGTGAAAGAAGGAGTGTACGAAACGGTCCTAACGATCAGCTTCAATCAGGAAGTTCTCAGTGGTCGTTACGTGCCGAAGGCGGTAGAAAATGAATAATCGAATTTGGATAATCGGAACTGCAATCCTCTCGGTTGCGGTAATCGTGCTTGGTTGGTTTCTCGGCATCGCCCCGAAACTGGCCGAGTCGACGCTTGCCAGCTTTCAACGCACGCAGGTCGATGGTCAAAACGCTCAGCACGCCGCCGACTTGGCGGCTCTGAAAGAGCAATTTAGCTCGATCGAAGAAATCCGGGCGCACCTAAATGCGGCGGAGGACGGCGTCCCGAACAATGACGAGTCAGACCTCTACTACGACGAACTTCACGCCTACACCAAGGGTGAAAAGCTCAGTATCGACGAAATTACATTCGCAGCGCCGGTTCCTTATGCCGCGATTGACCCGCTCTCAGCAGAGGTGGGCGAAGCCGGTGCAGTCGCCGATCCCGTCACTGATCCGGTCACCGATCCGGTCGTTGACGACCCGAACGCCGGCGATGATGGTGGCACGACCACGTCAGCTGGCACGCCCGCGGTGGCGGGGACGTCGACCAATTCGCTCGTGACGCCCAGCAATTTTTACACCGTCGAGGTATCGATGCGTGTGAGCGGGGCTCAGAACGACGTTCTTGAGTTCATCACTAATATGCGCGAGGCAGACAGGCTGTTCTTGCTGACCACCATTGACCCGAACGACAGCGAAGACATTCCGCCTGGATTCATGGATAGCACGATCAAGGGCCTTATCTACGTCGTCAACGATGGCTCGAACGGCATCTACAACGCCGCCATGGAGGGAGTCGTCCCCGCCGACACGGAGACACCCGACCCCGCGGCGACCGACGCCCCGGTCGAGGGTGAAGCCGCTGACCCGGCTGTCACAGAAACCCCGGCACCGACGGAGACCCCGGTCCCGTAGCCACGCCACAAGCCCCACAGCCCTCGCAGGTGTCCGTTGGTAGAGTGTCACCGTTCTATCCGGATGCCCGCGAGGGTTTGTGAGGAGTTCCCCGATGGTCGACAAGACGCCTGATCCCGACGCAACTCCCGAAGGCACGGCAGCACCGACCACCCCGGAGAACCAGACCGGTGAGGTCGCCGCGACCAACCCGTACGTCATCATCGGCGACGTCGATACAAAAAAGAACGACACACCCAAAAACACCGGGCCGGTCGAACCGAAGAGCACCGCGCCGATCGAAGCCAGGACCACCGGACCGGTCGAGCCCGTTGCCGTACCGGCAGCATCCGCCCCCGCCTACCAGGAGCCTGTCGCGGTCGAGACACCGACCACCGACCCGGCAACTGTCGTGCCGGTGACCGCCGCAGCTCCTGTCGCGAGCCCTCCAGCAGCGGAACCCCAGATCGTCTACGTCACCGCACCACACCCGCCGAAAAAGGAGGGCAACCGCGGCGCCGGACTCGCGATCGCCGCCCTGTCCTCCGCCGTCTACGCCGTGCTGCTCGCACTCGTCGTGATCGCACTGTTCCAGTGGCTCAAGCCCGGAACCTCCCTCGAAGTGCTCGCTCAGCTCGGCTTCTACGTGCCGGTGATCTTCTTCGCCATCGGTTTCGTTATCCTCGTTCTGATCGTGAACCGCGGCGGCTGGTGGGCGTACATCGTCGGCAGCGTCATCGTCGCGCTGTTCGTCTACTTCGGAGCGACCGGCTACATCCTGCTCACCCAGGGCATCCTCGTCGACACCCCGGACATCGCAGCAGCCAAGTACAGCGTCGCCCTCACGAGCCCCGTCGTCATCGCGAGCGCACTGCTCGCCCGCGAAGTCTCGCTTTGGGGTGGCGCGATCATCAGCCGCATCGGCAAGCGGGTGAAGGACCGCAACGTCGAGAACCGCGCCAAGTTCGACGCCGAGCAGGCCGAACTGAAGCGCTAAGCACAGACCGTGAGCGAGCGCCCGCCGGAAGCACCACCGCGCGACCCGCGCCTGCTTCCCGTCCTGGTCTCGGTCGGCTACGTTGCAGCGTTGATCGCGGCCTGGGGCTTCACCAGCCTCATCCTCGATCGCGACATCATCAGTGAAGCGGATGCCGGACCCCTGCTCGGTCCGTCGATGGCACTGGCAGCGTCAGTAGTCGTGGCGATTGCCCTCTGGCGACTTCGCTACCGGCACTCTGTAGTCGGTGTCGCGGCCGGAACCACCGCATCCGCTTATCTCGTCATGCTGGTGATCGGAGCCGTGGGCTATGCGTACTCACGGCACGATGCCGTCTGGCTGGTGCTGTTTACCGCGCGTTATGCGATTAGTCCGTTTGTCGTCGGAGCCGCGTTGCTTGCCGGCGTTAGCGTCATCTTCCTGTGGGCCGTCACGGTTCGTGAGCGCCGCGAGCGACCAGAGGCGCAGAAGAGCGCGAACGATCAGTGACCGAACCCGAGAGCCGGTGGCAGCGTCGTTGCCGGCCCAGTGATTTTCGCGAGCAGCGAGATGACGTGCCGTGACTTTCATCTGCACGGTGACATTCATTTGCACAGGGGGAACGGAGAGACTAAGATTTCTTGGGTGTGCGCTTTGTCGTGCGCTTGAGTTGTGCCACTGATCTGCCCACGGGTAGCGTCCGGCGTTTCGAGCGGACAGGCACTCCACATAACCAGGGTGTGTTCTCATGAACGCCCCCCACGGCATACCCGGCAATCTAGCCGGGTCCAGATGAACTCGACAATCGTGTTACAGGAAGTTTCTGCACCGCGTGCGCCGAATGCTAACCATCATGCAGCTGTCACCGTGCAGCATTTACAAGGAGTCATTTAGTGCCCACCATTCAGCAGTTGGTCCGTAAGGGCCGTTCGCCGAAGGTCGTCAAGACCAAGGCCCCTGCACTCAAGTCCAACCCGCAGCAGCGCGGTGTGTGCACTCGCGTGTACACGACCACCCCGAAGAAGCCGAACTCGGCTCTTCGCAAGGTTGCTCGCGTCAAGCTCAGCAACGGCACCGAGGTAACCGCCTACATCCCAGGTGAAGGCCACAACCTCCAGGAGCACTCGATGGTGCTCGTCCGCGGAGGCCGTGTTAAGGACCTTCCCGGTGTTCGTTACAAGATCGTGCGCGGCGCGCTCGACACCCAGGCTGTCAAGAACCGCAAGCAGGCTCGTAGCCTCTACGGCGCAAAAAAGGATAAGAAGTAATGCCTCGTAAAGGACCAGCACCCAAGCGCCCGGTAATCGCAGACCCGGTATACGGCGCCCCCATCGTCAGCCAGCTCGTCAACAAGATCCTGCTTGATGGCAAGAAGGGTCTTGCAGAGCGCATCGTTTACGGCGCACTCGAAGGCGTTTCGGCCAAGAACGGCCAGGACGCCGTTGTCACGCTCAAGAAGGCACTCGACAACGTACGCCCGACCATCGAGGTCAAGTCGCGTCGTGTCGGTGGCTCCACCTACCAGGTCCCGGTCGAGGTCAAGCCTCACCGTGCCAACACTCTCGCTCTTCGCTGGCTCACGAGCTACGCAAAGGGACGTCGCGAAAAGACGATGACCGAGCGTCTCACCAACGAGATCCTCGACGCATCGAACGGTCTTGGCGCCGCTGTAAAGCGTCGTGAAGACACCCACAAGATGGCCGAATCCAACAAGGCCTTCGCGCACTACCGCTGGTAACACTTCTCGTAGGTCTGGCTGGCCGACACTCTCGGTCAGCCGACCTGCGATGTTCCAAGCACACCTGCTCTTAACACTTCCCGGAGGAACCCTGTGGCACAAGACGTGCTCACCGACCTGAACAAGGTCCGCAATATCGGCATCATGGCTCACATCGATGCTGGAAAGACCACGACCACCGAGCGCATCCTGTTCTACACGGGTATCACCCACAAGATCGGTGAGGTGCACGATGGTGCAGCCACGATGGACTGGATGGCGCAGGAGCAGGAACGTGGAATCACCATCACGTCCGCTGCGACGACGTGTTTCTGGAACAAGAACCAGATCAACATCATCGACACCCCCGGTCACGTCGACTTCACGGTCGAGGTGGAGCGCTCGCTCCGCGTCCTCGACGGTGCAGTCGCAGTGTTCGACGGCAAGGAGGGCGTTGAGCCCCAGTCCGAGACCGTCTGGCGCCAGGCCGACAAGTACGACGTTCCGCGCATCTGCTTCGTCAACAAGATGGACAAGCTCGGAGCCGACTTCTACTACACGGTAGACACCATCGTGAAGCGCCTCGGCGCCAAGCCCCTCGTCATCCAGATTCCGATCGGATACGAGTCGAGCTTCGAGGGTGTCGTCGACATCGTCGAGATGCGTGCACTCACCTGGCGTGGAGACTCCAAGGGTGACGTCGAAATGGGCGCCAAGTACGAGATCGAAGAGATCCCGGCTGACCTCGTAGAAAAGGCCAACGAGTACCGCGCAACGCTTCTCGAAGTTGTTGCCGAGACCGATGACGCCCTTCTCGAGCGCTTCATGGAAGGCGACACCGACTTCTCGGTCGCCGAGATCAAGGCTGCAATCCGCAAGCTCACCGTCAACAGCGAGATCTACCCGGTCCTCTGTGGTTCGGCGTTCAAGAACCGCGGCGTCCAGCCGATGCTGGATGCAGTCGTTGACTACCTCCCCAGCCCGCTCGACGTGCCCGCAACCGAGGGCCGCGACGTGCGCGACGAGGAGAAGGTCGTCGTTCGTCACCCCGACGCCAACGAGCCGTTCGCTGCTCTCGCGTTCAAGGTTGCCGTTCACCCGTTCTTCGGTCGCCTCACCTACGTTCGCGTGTACTCCGGTCACGCCGACTCCGGTGCGCAGCTGATCAACGCGACCAAGGGCAAGAAGGAGCGCATCGGAAAGATCTTCCAGATGCACGCCAACAAGGAGAACCCCGTAGACAGCGTCACCGCTGGTCACATCTACGCGGTAATCGGCCTCAAGGACACCACGACCGGTGACACGCTTACCGACCCGAACAACCAGATTGTTCTCGAGTCGATGACGTTCCCCGAGCCCGTCATCGAGGTTGCTATCGAGCCGAAGACCAAGGCCGACCAGGAGAAGCTGGGTGTCGCCATCCAGAAGCTCGCTGAAGAGGACCCGACCTTCCGCACGGAGCAGAACGTTGACACCGGCCAGACGGTTATCAAGGGAATGGGCGAGCTTCACCTCGACATCCTCGTTGACCGCATGAAGCGTGAATTCAACGTTGAAGCCAACGTTGGTAAGCCGCAGGTTGCGTACCGCGAGACCATCCGTCGCGTCGTCGACAAGCACGACTACACCCACAAGAAGCAGACCGGTGGATCCGGTCAGTTTGCAAAGGTGCAGATCTCGCTCGAGCCGATGGAAGTCACTCCGGACAAGATCTACGAATTCGAAAACAAGGTCACCGGTGGTCGCATTCCTCGCGAATACATCGGATCGATCGATGCTGGTTTCCAGGCGTCGATGCAGGTCGGCGTCCTCGCCGGCTACCCAATGGTCGGCGTCAAGGGAATCATCCTTGACGGCGCCGCACACGACGTTGACTCGTCGGAAATGGCGTTCAAGATCGCCGGTTCAATGGCATTCAAGGAAGCTGCCCGCAAGGCGCAGCCCGTGTTGCTCGAGCCGCTCATGGCCGTCGAAGTACGTACCCCAGAGGAATACATGGGAGACGTCATCGGCGACCTGAACTCGCGTCGTGGACAGATTCAGTCCATGGAAGATGCGACCGGCGTCAAGGTCGTCACGGCCAAGGTGCCACTGTCGGAAATGTTCGGGTATGTTGGCGACTTGAGGTCCAAGACCTCGGGACGCGCTGTCTACTCAATGACGTTCGACAGCTACTCCGAAGTACCGCGCGCGGTGGCCGACGAGATCATCCAGAAGAACAAGGGCGAGTAATCCTGGCGCGTAAGCGCACGGCTTAATCGTCACACTGCGAAGGCGTCTCTCGCCCGAGTAACATAAGTACACACCAATACGTGAAGCACCCGGTCAGATTGATGATCGGATGTCTCACTCCCGAGTCCTGAGGAGGACCCAGTGGCTAAGGCCAAGTTCGAGCGGAGCAAGCCGCACGTAAACATCGGAACCATCGGTCACGTTGACCACGGAAAGACCACGCTCACCGCAGCGATCTCCAAGGTCCTCGCCGACGCGTACCCGTCCGCAACCAACGTTCAGCGCGACTTCGCGTCGATCGACTCGGCGCCGGAAGAGCGCCAGCGCGGTATCACGATCAACATCTCGCACGTCGAGTACGAGACCGAGAAGCGCCACTACGCACACGTAGACGCTCCCGGCCACGCCGACTACATCAAGAACATGATCACCGGTGCCGCTCAGATGGACGGTGCAATCCTCGTGGTTGCAGCGACCGACGGCCCGATGGCCCAGACGCGTGAGCACGTTCTGCTCGCGAAGCAGGTCGGCGTGCCGTACCTGCTCGTCGCACTCAACAAGTCCGACGCTGTAGATGACGAAGAGATCCTTGAGCTCGTTGAGCTCGAGGTTCGCGAACTCCTCTCCAGCCAGGGCTTCGACGGAGACAACGCTCCCGTTGTCCGCGTTTCCGCTCTCAAGGCGCTCGAGGGCGACGCGAAGTGGGTTCAGTCGGTTCTCGACCTGGTTCAGGCCGTTGACGACAGCGTTCCGGACCCGGTTCGCGACAAGGACAAGCCGTTCCTCATGCCGATCGAGGACGTCTTCACGATCACCGGTCGTGGAACCGTCGTAACGGGCCGCGCCGAGCGCGGTACCCTCGCGATCAACTCCGACGTCGAGATTGTTGGAATCCGTCCGACCCAGAAGACCACGGTCACTGGTATCGAGATGTTCCACAAGCAGCTCGACGAGGCGTGGGCCGGCGAGAACTGTGGTCTGCTGCTGCGTGGCACGAAGCGTGAAGACGTCGAGCGTGGCCAGGTTGTTGTCAAGCCCGGTTCGGTCACCCCGCACACGAACTTCGACGGAACCGCGTACATCCTTTCAAAGGAAGAGGGCGGTCGTCACAACCCGTTCTTCACGAACTACCGTCCGCAGTTCTACTTCCGCACCACCGACGTCACCGGCGTCATCACGCTGCCTGAGGGCACCGAGATGGTCATGCCCGGCGACACCACCGACATGGCAGTTGAGCTCATTCAGCCCATCGCCATGGAAGAGGGCCTGTCGTTCGCTATCCGTGAAGGTGGCCGCACCGTCGGCGCCGGTACGGTGACGAAGATCAACAAGTAGTCTTTTCTACTTACTAGCCTCCGGGCTGGGAAAGAGGGTCCGCAGCTTATGCTGCGGGCCTTCGTTCGTTAACTTGGGAGTTATGGATTTCAACGACATCACGAAGAAGGCCCAGAAGTTTCTCGAGGACGACAAGGTGAAGGATGCCCTGAAGAGCGAGAAGGCCGAGGACATCAGCGACAAGCTGCTCGACGGCGTCGCCACTGCCGCGCAGAAGGCGACCGGGTCGAAGTTCGACGAGCAGATCGAGGGCGCCCGCAAGGCAGCCGATGACAAGATCGGCAACCAGTAGGGCTCACGGCCTCCGGTAGCGTTGCGGGGTGAGAAGACTTCCCCTTGAACACCGCTACACCGCGGGCCTGCTGCTGTTGACCATGTCCACCGGCGCGATCGACGCCGTGAGTTATCTCGCGCTCGACCGGGTGTTCACGGGAAACATGACCGGCAACGTCCTGTTCATCGGCTTCGCACTCGTCGGCGTCGCCGGCATCCCGCTGCTCAATAACGTCATTGCACTGCTCGGCTTCATTTCGGGTTCGATCATCAGCGGACGACTGATCGGCCACAAGCATCCGAAGGGCCTTCCGGCCGTCTCGGCCTGGACGCTCGCTGCCGGTGCCGCTATCGCGATCGCCCTCGCCGGAGTCTGGCTGGCGGTCGTCGACCTGCCAGAGTGGGGACTGCTCGTAGTCACGTTCGTTCTCGCAAACGTCATGGGCGCGCAGGTGTCGGCGGTCAAGCCGATCGGCAACAGCGACGTGACCACGATCGTCGTGACCAACACCGTCGCCAACCTCGCCCGGGAAAGCCGGCTCGGTGGGGGATCCGGCCAGCGCTGGCTTCCGCGCCTGCTCGCCATCGTCGCTATGGGCCTCGGCGCAGCGATCGGCGCCGGCGTCATCAACTTGCTCGGCGGACCGGCCGCTCTCCTGGTCGCCGCCGCCATCTTCAGCCTCGGCACCCTGGCCCTCTTCCTCACGTCACGTTCCGCCCACCCCACCCCCTAGCCCCGCGAGCGTTTGTGCCACTTAGGGACGAATGATCCCCGGCGCCCGGGATGAAAAGTCCCGAACTGGCACAAAAGCATGCGGGTGGATGCGTTATCCACCGACGTGCTGCGACTGGCATTGCCCACTCCGGGAATGAGCGACGATCGCAGCATGGACGACCAGCTGCCACCGCTCACCCACATCAATTCGCTCGACGAGCTGCTGGACTCCCGCCGAGCGCATGCGCGCGCGGCGATCAGTGGCGAAGAAATACGGATAGCACGCGGCGTCTACGTGTCGTCAGACGCGTGGGGTGAAATCGAGAACCACGACCGGTACCTGCTTCGCATCCGCGGCGTGGTGAATACGCGCCATTCGCGCCCGGTGGTGTCGCACTGGTCAGCGGCGGCAATTCACGGGCTTCCCATCGGCGGAAACTGGCTGCAGGACGTCCATACGACAGTTAGTCCGACGGCCGGTGGGCGAAGCCACAACGGAGTGGTCAAGCATCACGCGAAACTGAGCGAAGAGGATGTCGTTGAAATCGACGGAATGCTGGTTACCTCGGTTGCCCGCACGGTAGTGGACATCGCAATGATGGGTCCATTTGCGGCAGCCGTTGTCGTCGCAGACCGAGCCCAACTGGTTGATCGTTTTGGCAGGACACCGCCGATGACGACCAGGGAAGAAATTCAAAACACCTTCAACCGGCTGATGCCAGTTCGCGCACACAAACGCGCGCAGGGAGTCATCGACTTCAGTGTCAATCGCTCAGAGTCCCCGCTCGAGTCTGAGAGCAGAGTATCCATGCGAATCATCGGGTGTCCGCAGCCCGCGCTGCAGGTTCCGTTTTGGGACTACCGGGGGTTCATCGGCGAATCCGACTTCGGCTGGGAAGAGTACAACTCGGTTGGCGAAGCGGACGGCAAACAGAAGTATTTCGAAGAGCGGTTCCGACGTGGCCGCACGTCACAGCAGGTGATCGACGACGAGCGGATCAGACACAATCGGCTTGCTGCGCTCCCGAAGCATGTGATCCGGTGGGGGTGGGAGACCGGAACTGTGCCAGCTCGGCTGCGCGCTCACCTGGTTGCGGCGGGGTTGCCGATGGGCGTCAAATGGAAATAGCCGCCGATGGGGAACCCGCGAAAGGCGTTTGTGCCACTTGGGGACGATTCATCCCCGGCGCGCACGCACAATTGTCTCGAAGTGGCACAAAAGCCCGGGAATACGGGGGCGGGGACGACACGCCGAGCGCGACACGCCCGGGTTGCACGACCGCCAAGATTGTGGCAAACTCGTCTAGTTCAACATTTCGCCGCGTACGCGCGTGCGGATCACTTCCAGGCAGTGCATAGTCCGGTGCAAAAGCACCGAAGGCTAGGCCGCGGGAAGCAGAACTCAGCTTAATCAACTCCCGAGTATGTGTATGGGTGTGGTTTGCCCAGCGTGCTCAGCACGGTGATGCATGCCGTCACCGGTGCGGGAGTTGAGACATCGCAGTAATTGACACATAAACAGTGGTGCAAAGCAGAAGTGCTGAGCTAACCAAGCATCCAATAGTCGCGAAGTGCGTCAAACCACCGAGTGAACCACGATGCATTACAGAGAGAGAGTCAGACATGGCGGGACAAAAGATCCGCATTCGACTTAAGTCGTATGACCACGAGGTCATCGATTCATCGGCACGCAAGATCGTCGATACGGTTACTCGCGCAGGCGCGACGGTAGTTGGCCCCGTGCCGCTGCCGACGGAAAAGAACGTGGTCGTTGTGATCCGTTCACCTCACAAGTACAAGGACAGCCGCGAGCACTTCGAGAAGCGCACCCACAAGCGTCTGATCGACATCATCGACCCGACGCCTAAGGCCGTCGACTCGCTTATGCGTCTCGACCTGCCTGCAGACGTCAACATCGAGATCAAGCTCTAGGGAGGCGACTGATGGCTAACGTAAAGACCACCAAGGGCGTCCTGGGCAAGAAGCTCGGTATGACGCAGGTTTGGGACGAGAACAACAAGCTCATCCCCGTCACCGTTGTGGAGATCACCCCCAACGTCGTGACCCAGCTGCGCACGCAGGAGATCGACGGCTACACCGCCGTTCAGATCGCCTACGGCCAGATCGACCCCCGCAAGGTGAACCAGCCGGCAACCGGCCACTTCGCCAAGGCAGGCGTCACCCCCCGTCGTCACCTCACCGAGCTTCGCACCTCGGATGCTGCGGACTACAGCCTCGGCCAGGAGCTCGCGGTTGACATCTTCGCTGCAGGCCAGCTCGTCGACGTCGTCGGCACGAGCAAGGGTAAGGGCTTCGCCGGTGTTATGAAGCGTCACAACTTCAAGGGTGTTTCGTCCTCGCACGGTTCGCACCGCAACCACCGCAAGCCCGGTTCCATCGGTGCTTCGTCGACCCCCAGCCGTGTCTTCAAGGGCATGCGCATGGCCGGTCGTATGGGTGGAGACCGCGTCACCGTGCTGAACCTCAAGGTTCACGCCGTAGACCTCGAAAAGGGCCTGCTGCTCGTCAAGGGTGCCGTTCCCGGTGCTCGTGGCCGCATCGTATTCGTCCGCAACGCAGTGAAGGGAGCGTAGTTCGCATGGCTACCTCACTTAACGTCATCGACGCCTCGGCGAAGAAGGTCGGCTCCGTCGACCTGCCGGCCGAGGTCTTCGACGTCCAGACCAACGTTCCGCTGATCCACCAGGTTGTCGTCGCCCAGCGCGCCGCAGCCCGCCAGGGTACGCACAACACGCTTCGCCGCGGCGAAGTTTCCGGTGCCGGTCGCAAGCCGTTCAAGCAGAAGGGAACCGGTCGCGCTCGCCAGGGCTCGATCCGTGCTCCCCAGATGAAGGGTGGTGGAATCGTTCATGGTCCGCACCCGCGCGACTATGCACAGCGCACCCCCAAGAAGATGATCGCTGCAGCGCTTCGCGGAGCACTCTCCGACCGCGCCCGCGGTGAGCGTATTCACGTCATCGACTCGCTGTCGGTTGGCAACGTTCCCTCGACCAAGGCGATTGTGAAGCTTCTTGCTGACATCGCTTCGAGCAAGCACGTTCTGATCGTCCTCGAGCGTGAAGACGACATCAGCTACAAGAGCGTTCGCAACGTCCAGAGCGTTCACGTTCTGCCGTACGACCAGCTCAACGCCTACGACGTTCTCGTCAGCGACGACATCGTCTTCACCAAGGGCGCGTTTGACGCGTTCGTCGCCTTCAACACGAAGGCAAGCCAGAAGGAGGAGGTCAGCGCATGACCGCCACGCAGAAGGACCCCCGCGACATCATCCTTTCGCCTGTCGTCTCTGAGAAGAGCTACAGCCTGATCGATGACGGCAAGTACACCTTCGTTGTTGACCCCCGCTCGAACAAGACGGAGATCAAGCTCGCTATCGAGAAGATCTTCAACGTCAAGGTCGACTCGGTCAACACGCTGAACCGCACGGGCAAGACCCGTCGCACCAAATTCGGAACTGGCAAGCGCAAGGACACCAAGCGTGCCATTGTGACGCTCAAGTCCGGGACCATCGATATCTTCACGGCCGTCGGCTAGCCGGCGCTGGAAGATAGGGAGATAACTCATGGCTATTCGTAAGTACAAGCCCACGACTCCAGGTCGCCGCGGTTCATCCGTTGCTGACTTCGCCGAGATCACGCGATCGACGCCGGAAAAGTCGCTGCTTCGTCCACTGCCCAAGACCGGTGGTCGTAACAACGCCGGTCGCATCACGACCCGTCACATCGGTGGTGGCCACAAGCGCCAGTACCGCATCATTGACTTCAAGCGCAATGACAAAGACGGCGTGAACGCCAAGGTCGCTCACATCGAGTACGACCCCAACCGCACGGCTCGCATCGCGCTGCTGCACTACGTTGACGGTACGAAGCGCTACATCATCGCTCCGAACAAGCTCAACCAGGGCGACATCATCGAGTCGGGCCCGTCGGCTGACATCAAGCCGGGTAACAACCTTCCGCTGAAGAACATCCCGGTCGGAACCGTTATCCACGCCATCGAGCTTCGCCCGGGTGGAGGAGCCAAGATGGCTCGCTCAGCCGGTGCATCGGTTCGTCTCGTCGCCAAGGATGGCCCCTACGCGCAGCTCCGCCTGCCGTCGGGTGAAATCCGCAACGTCGATGTGCGCAACCGCGCAACCATCGGCGAGGTCGGCAACGCCGAGCAGTCGAACATCAACTGGGGTAAGGCCGGCCGCATGCGCTGGAAGGGCGTACGCCCGACCGTTCGTGGTGTCGCCATGAACCCGGTTGACCACCCGCACGGTGGTGGTGAGGGTAAGACGTCCGGTGGACGTCACCCCGTTACCCCCTGGGGCCAGAAGGAAG
>Ga0247815_10000187_pt1 | contig 48337 bp, 51 predicted proteins | sample UWRJL194509B1_FD_181014 | JGI IMG/M metagenome (GOLD analysis project Ga0247815, IMG submission 181014) | Plant litter microbial communities from Arlington Agricultural Research Station in Wisconsin, United States - UWRJ-L194-509B-1 | ecosystem: Environmental > Terrestrial > Plant litter >... | reverse complement strand
ATTCCCGGAGATGATGTTTTTGGATTTGTCACTATAAACGAAGGCATAAAAGTGCACAAAAAAGACTGCCCGAACGCTATTGGCATGCAGTCTAATTATGCGTACAGAATAATGAGTGCCAAATGGATTGACTCTTCTCAGGAAGAATTCAAAGCCATCATCAACATTACCGGAATGGATGTTTTAGGACTTACAAACCAACTGACAAGAGTAATTTCGAACAATATGAGTGTGAATATTCAAAGTATATCACTGAGTACAGACGCCGGAATTTTTCACGGACAGATTGCAGTAATTGTTCAAAACAATACGATTTTGAAGAAAATGATCAATGCCATCAAAAAAATTGACGGAGTAGACAAAGTTACCAGAGAATACAGGACTTAAGAAAGTTGAAAGCCTAAAGTCTTAAAGTTAAAAATAAACACTATATCGTGGCTATTTTAGTCAAACTATTGCTATATTTTTTTTTTATGGAAACAAATTCAATAAAAATTCCGGAAATCAAATTTGATGAAAAAGGGGAGCTTATTATTACAGCTTCGGAATTTTCTTCAAAAGATGATTTTGATTTTTTTCAGGGAAAATCTATGATTCAGAATAAAAAATTAAAGACAAGATTTGCAAATTCTAACGAATGGATTGAATTTCCGTCGACACAGGAAATGTATAAAATTCTAAACGGACTTGGTAATATTGATAATTTTCTAGCCACTTTTGACGGAGAACCTTTTGAAGGAATGACGGTTCGCCTTTTTAATCCGAAAACAAAATTATGGAGTATTTACTGGTCAGACTCCAATACGGGAATTTTAGACAAACCCGTAATTGGTTCTTTTGAAAACAAGGTTGGACATTTTTTCTCTAAAGATATTTACGAAGGTAAAAATGTTATACAAGTGTTTAGATGGGATGCCAGAGAGGAGAAAAATCCGGTGTGGAGTCAGGCAATGTCTGATGACAACGGAAAAACCTGGGAATGGAACTGGTACATGTACATGACAAAAACTGCGTAAAAATTTGTTAGTTTTATCATAAATAAAAATAAATATGTTAATTAAGCTGGTTTGAACTCCGTAATTTTTTTAGGCCAAAAAGCCTGTATTTGGTGCATTTTTATTGATCAAATCGAGAATCGAACGTTAAACTTTAAACCCGAAACTTTTATTCATTAAAAATAAAAAATTATCTTTGCCGGATATGACACTCATTTCAACTGACAACACTAAAAATCAAGAAATTGTAAAAAATGTTTTTACAATGTATCTTGAGCAAAAAGGGCATCGCAAAACTCCTGAGCGTTATGCTATACTTCAGGAAATTTACGATAGCGAAGAGCATTTTGACATAGAGAATCTTTATATCAAAATGAAAAACAAAAACTATCGCGTTAGCAGAGCTACATTATACAACACGATCGAGTTATTGTTAGACTGCGCATTGGTTAGAAAACATCAATTTGGGCAAAATCAGGCTTACTACGAAAAATCGTATTTCGACAAAAATCACGACCATATTATTATGACCGATTCTGGCGAGGTAATCGAATTTTGCGATCCAAGAATTCAAACCATCAAGAAAACAATCGAAGAAATATTTGATATCGAAATTACCAATCATTCGTTGTATTTCTACGGAAACAAAAAACAAAACCAATAATCCGGAAAGGACTTATTCAAAAAATAAAAAAAGAAAATTAACTACATTAATCAGTAGGGCAACTCAAATTGTCTCAACGCAAATTAAAACAGAATGACCGTAGATTTATTACTAGGATTACAATGGGGAGATGAAGGTAAAGGAAAAATTGTTGACGTTCTTACCTCAAATTATGATATTATTGCACGTTTTCAAGGAGGACCAAATGCAGGACATACATTAGAATTTGACGGAATTAAACATGTATTGAGAACCATTCCTTCCGGAATTTTTCATAAAGATTCAATTAATATCATCGGGAATGGTGTTGTAATAGATCCGGTAGTTTTTCAAAAAGAAATTGAAGGTTTGGAGAAATTCAACCTTGACATCAAAAGCAAACTGATCATTTCAAGAAAAGCACATTTAATTTTACCAACACACCGTTTATTAGATGCAGCATCTGAAGCATCTAAAGGAAAAGCTAAAATTGGTTCTACTCTTAAAGGAATTGGACCTACTTATATGGACAAAACCGGTAGAAACGGATTGCGTGTTGGGGATATTGAATTAGAAGATTTTAAAGAAAGATACAGAGCCTTAGCAGACAAACACGAAGCAATGATTGCTTTTTATGATGTTGCTATTCAATATAACTTAGAAGAACTTGAAAAAGAGTTTTTTGAAGCTATCGAAGAATTAAAAAAATTAGATTTTATTGACAGTGAAGAATATATGTACCAGGCTCAAAAAGCAGGTAAATCTATTTTATGCGAAGGAGCTCAGGGTTCTTTATTAGATGTAGATTTTGGAACGTATCCATTTGTAACTTCATCTAACACAACAGCTGCCGGAGCTTGTACTGGTTTAGGAATTGCTCCTAACAAAATCAAAGAAGTTTACGGAATTTTTAAAGCTTATGTTACACGTGTTGGAAGCGGGCCTTTTCCAACGGAACTTTTTGACGAAGATGGTGCAACAATGGCAAGAGTTGGAAACGAATTTGGATCTGTTACAGGAAGACAAAGACGTTGCGGCTGGCTAGATTTAGTAGCGTTAAAATATGCTATTCAGGTAAACGGTGTTACACAGTTAATGATGATGAAAGGCGATGTTCTTTCTGGATTCGAAACTTTGAAAGTTTGTACTGAATACAATTATAAAGGACAAAACATTTCTCACTTTCCTTACAATATCGAGCCAGAAAATGTAACTCCTGTTTATAAAGAATTTAAAGGCTGGAAAGCTGATTTAACCGGATTAACCACTTATGATGAGTTACCAGTTGAGCTAAAAGAATATATTGATTTTATTGAGAAGGAAGTTGAAGTGCCCATCAAAATTGTATCGGTAGGACCAGACAGAAAACAAACAATAACAAAATAACAACTCTAAACGCTCTGATATTCAGAGCGTTTTTTTATATACAACATTTCTAATTATGAAAAATCCAGAAATTAAGGTTACAGAAACAAAGTTATTATCAGACAATTGGTATGTACTAAACAAAGTAACTTTTGATTACCAAAAGAAAGATGGTAAAGTAGAATCTCATATTCGCGAAGTATATGACCGTGGCAATGGAGCCGCTATTTTATTGTATAACACTGCTAAAAAAACAGTGATCCTAACGAGACAATTTAGATTACCAACCTACCTTAACGGAAATAAAACAGGAATGATGATCGAGGTTTGCGCAGGACTTTTGGATCAGGATAATCCGGAACATGCGGTTATTCGCGAAACCGAAGAAGAAACCGGCTACCGTTTAAAAAAAGTTCAGAAAGTGATCGAAACCTATATGTCACCAGGTTCTGTAACAGAAATTTTATATTTGTTTGTGGGTGAATATGATGAAAGCATGAAAATTAGCAACGGTGGCGGCTTAGATGCTGAACAGGAGAATATTGAAGTTTTAGAATATACTTTTGACGAAGCGTACGCTATGATTGAATCCGGAGAAATTACAGATGCCAAAACTATTTTATTATTACAGCATGCAAAAATAAAAGGACTGCTGTAAGTTATTTTTATTATTTTTAGATTTGAAAAACAACTTTAAAAATGCTCAAATTTAAAATAATTTTCTGTCTGCTTTTACCAATTGTAGCATTTTCACAAAACGAAAAATGGCCCGCTCAAAAACTCAAACAAGATTTAAGCATTTTCAGGGAAATTAGGCAGAAAGCAAATTCAGGCGTTTATAAATATCGGACAAAAAAACAAATTGACAGTATTTATACCTGGGCATTTTCGCAGCTGCAAGAACCAAAAGAGCTGCTGGATTTTTATAAAATAATTCTCAAAATCACTGATTTTGAAGGAAGTCTTCATAATGACACTACTCTTCCTGATGAGTTTGAAAATCAATACTCATCAGGAAAAGTTTTTTTTCCGTATCCTTTAAAACTCATTAACAGCAAAATAGTTGTCAATTTTAAAAACAATGAAATTCCGTTAGGTTCTCAAATTTACAGTATAAACGGAATTGACAGCGATAAAATAGTACAGTCATTTTATAAATACTACACGACTGACGGTTTTAATATTTCAGGTAAATCAATCGGCATAAATAGTTCGTTTGGAAAATATTTCAGAATGGAATATGGTCCGCAGGAGCATTTTTCAATAGTATATTCCCTTCCAAACGAAACTCAGAAATTGTCTAAAAGCATTTCGAGCGTCACGAATGAAACTAGAAAAGAGAATTTCAAAAACCGTTATTCTCTGCCTTTTGACAGCTTACAATACCAGAGAGCCAAAAATAAATATTCTTTTAAGGTACTTTCGCCAAGTACAGCTTTGCTTTCGATTCATACTTTCCTAATTGGAATGCACGCTAAAGACAAAGAACACTTAGCTTATAAAAAATATCTGGACAGTTGTTTTCAATTTCTTTCTCAACATCACGATATAAAAAACGTAATCGTTGATATTAGAAATAATGGCGGAGGCACTGATCCTAATGATATTATCACTTATTCTTATCTAACGCAAAAGCCATATCGTGAAAATTCAGCTGCGTATGTAAATTTCCAAAAAATTCCGTTTCCCAATTATTTTGTTTATGAAGAAACGGAACCTAAAAAACAAGTGGAAGAAAGAAATGATTTTGAAGCTGATTTAAAAGAAGAATTTCCTGCGTTCAAAGGCACTCAATATCCTCAGGATACGAAGTTCAATCTTTTAGTACAGCCCGACAAAAACAGTTTCAAAGGACAGATTTACCTATTGATAAGTCCGCGCATAGCCTCTGCGGGATCACTTTTTGCTTCGTTAGTGGCAGGAAATACAAATGCCATAATTATTGGTGAAGAAACTATGGGCGGTTATTACGGTCACAACGGACATACTCCTATAGAATATGAATTGCCCAATACCAAAATAAAAACGCAGTTTTCTATCGTAAATTTAGATCAGGATGTTCCTAAAAAGCCCAATCAGATTTTTGGCAGAGGTATTATTCCCGATCATCATGTTGAGCAGACTTTTGATGATTTTATGCAAAATAAGGACACGCAATTTGACTATACTTTGGCGCTAATTAAAGAAAAACAGCCATGAAAATATTTAAAAATAGAATAAATTACATTCGTGCGATATTGATCATTTTTATAATGATTAATATTGTTGCCTTTTTCCATGCGTATAAGTTCACACATTTTTCAGGAAACAAATCTGAAAAAACTAAAAGTCCTGAAAAGTTATCTTCATTTGAGAAGGCAAAAACTTTATTTTTTGGAGTTAATAATCCTAAACCAAAAAACGCAAAATTCCCAATTCAGCAATATCAAACTTTAAAACTTAAAAGCAATAAAGAAATTGAGTGCTGGCTCATCAAGACCAAAAACGCAAAAGGAACAATTATTTTATTTCATGGTTATGGCGGAGAAAAGTCTTCGATGATAGAAAAATCGGATGCATTTATAAAATTGGGGTTCAGTACTATGCTTGTAGATTTTATGGGAAGTGGCAATTCTGAAGGAAATCAAACTACAATTGGCTACAAAGAAGCTGAAGAAGTAAAAACCTCATACGACTATTTAAGCCAGTCAGGAGAAAAAAACATTTATTTATTTGGCACTTCAATGGGCGCTGTGGCCATCATGAAATGCATTAATGATGACAAAATTAGACCAAAGGGAATTATTATCGAATGTCCGTTTGGCTCGATGTACGAAACAGTTTGTGCGAGATTTAACAAAATGCATGCACCCACTTTTCCGTTGGCGGGAATTCTGGTTTTTTGGGGTGGTATTCAAAATGGATTTTGGGGATTTAGCCACAATCCCACAACATATGCAAAAAGTATAACGTGTCCTACGCTATTGCTTTATGGAGAAAAAGATAAAAGCGTAAGCCGTAAAGAAATCGACGCCATTTTTGCCAATTTAAAAGGTATAAAAAAGCTGAACGTTTATAAAAAAACAGGGCATGAAAACTACTTGATTAAAAACAAGACAGAATGGAATAAGAATGTTTCTGATTTTCTAACCAATACAACAACTATCTAAAACTTTAAAAGATGAAATTATTCACATTACTTCTATTCGGTTTATTTCTTAGTACGACAATTTCAATGGCTCAAAACAATCAAGACTTTGACTGCAAAATTCTTAAGGATATCAAATTAAAATATGCAAACAACAAAGATAAAACTGCCTACATTATCATTAAAGACAGTAAACACGTTGAGCATTTAGAGGGAGATAAATATTTTATAAAATCTGATTTAGAGTGGATAAACGATTGTGAGTATAATGCGAAAATGACCGAAATTACGCTGCCGAATTTTCCGTTTAAAGCGGGAGAATTAATGAATGTAAAGTTTGAAAAAATAAAAGATGATATTGTTTACGGAACAGCAACTGTTCGCAATCAAACCTTTCCGGTAAAATTTATAATTATTAAATAATTTTATCCAAATGAGAATCAAACAAACAATTCAAAAAATTATGTAAGTCATTTAGCCTTCTGTTAAAATACCTTTACATAGATAAAAAACCCTATCTATGAAAAAGTTATATTACCTATCCAATATTTTTCTTTTGCTTATTATAGCATTATTGTTTTCATGTAAACAAAATGAAACAACAAGCAAAACAACTACCACAAAAGCTAAACCTAAAAAAACTATTGAATACAAGAAACCAGCCTCTGTATCTTATCAATTTGTGAAGGTAAAAGAATGGCTGAAAACAAATGAAGCAGACAGCAGCAAACTTGCAATTGCATACGCGCTAAACAGAACCGATAAAGCTAATTTTGCCAAAATGGATTCAGTTGTAGTTCCCGCTGATTTTACAGGAGATTTAGTATATTACCTTCCTTTTCCATTACATGTTTCGGCCTTAGAAGAGGTTTCAAAACTTTTAATTTTCTCTTATCCTACGCAGACATTCGCAGCTTATGAAAATGGCGAATTGGTTTATACAGGTCCAACAAATATGGGACGTAAAAAAGATCAGACACCAACAGGATTGTTTTTTACGAACTGGAAAGCTGAAAAAACTACCAGTACTTTTAACGATGAGTGGGATTTGAAATGGAATTTCAATATTGAAAATAAATTAGGAGTTGGTTTTCACGAATATGAATTACCGGGTTATCCTGCATCACATTCGTGCTTGCGTTTACTTGAAAAAGATGCAAAATATTTGTACAAATGGGCGGATGAATGGATTTTGAAAGATGCCGAAAATGTGAAAGTAAAAGGTACGCCGGTTGTTGTTTTTGGAAGTTATCCATTTGGAGAACCAAAACCGTGGTATCAGTTAACTAAAGATGCAAAAGCATTGGATATTTCAGAAAGTGAAATTGAAACTCAGGTAAAACCTTTTATGCAGAAGATTTTAGAGAATCAAAAAGTAAGAGAAACAGAAAAACAAACTGCCGCTCTTTAAAAAATATTTTTTAATTTAGATTTCTAATTGGTAATGATTACGATGGAATCTAATTCAAAAAATAACAGAACCTGCAAAAACGGACATCAGTTTTATAAAACCAGCGATTGTCCGGTTTGTCCGATTTGTGAAGAAGAACGCAAACCTAAAAATGGTATTTTATCAAATTTAGGAGCACCAGCAAGACGCGCACTAGAAAGTAAGGGAATCCAAACTGCGTTAGATTTATCAAAATATACAGAAGCTTCAATTTTAGAATTACACGGCATTGGGCCGGGTTCCATTCCGAAACTTAAAGCTGCACTACAAAAAAGTGGGCTCGATTTTAAGCAAATTTAGTCCATTTCATAAATGCAAAAAAGGCATAAGATTTTAAATCCTATGCCTTTTTTTATGTTGAAATTAAAAATTATCTTGAATAATTTGGAGCTTCTTTTGTAATTGTAACATTGTGCGGGTGACTTTCAGTGATTCCGCTTGATGTGATTCTCACAAAACGTCCGGTTTCTTGTAAAGTCGGAATATCTTTTGCTCCACAATATCCCATTCCGGCGCGAAGTCCGCCAATAAATTGAAGCATACTTTCGTTTAATTCTCCTTTGTACGGAACACGGCCTACAATTCCTTCCGGAACTAATTTTTTTACATCGTCTTCGACATCCTGGAAATAACGATCTTTAGAACCAGTCTGCATGGCTTCAACAGAACCCATTCCGCGATATGATTTGAATTTTCTTCCTTCAAAAATAATGGTTTCACCCGGAGATTCTTTTGTTCCTGCTAATAATGAACCTAACATTACACAGTCAGCACCGGCAGCAATTGCTTTAGGGATATCTCCTGTATAACGAATTCCACCATCAGCAATAACCGGAACCCCAGTTCCTTTAATAGCTGCAGCTACTTCAAGAACTGCCGAAAATTGAGGAAAACCAACACCTGCAACAATACGGGTTGTACAGATAGAACCAGGTCCAATCCCTACTTTTACTCCGTCTGCTCCGTTTGCTACTAAATATTTAGCTGCTTCAGGAGTGGCAATGTTTCCTACAATTACGTCAATATTTGGGAATTTTGATTTTATTTCTTTCAATGTATTTACTACACCTTCTGTATGTCCGTGCGCTGTATCGATGATAATAGCATCAACACCGGCAGCTACTAAAGCTTCTGCTCTCTGGACTGCGTCACCTGTAACACCAATGGCTGCAGCAACTCTTAATCGACCAAAAACATCTTTATTGGCGATTGGTTTTTGCGTTAGTTTTGTGATATCTCTAAAAGTAATTAAACCAACTAGTTCGTAATTAGCATTTACTACAGGTAATTTTTCGATTTTATGTCCTTGTAAAACTACTTCGGCTTGTTCCAGCGAAGTTCCTTCGGCAACCGTAACTAAGTTTGTACTTGTCATTACCTCAGCAATTGGTCTTGCTCCATTTTTTTCAAAACGTAAATCACGGTTTGTAACAATACCTTTTAAGATTCTGTTTTCGTCAACGATTGGAATACCGCCAATTCCGAATTCTTTCATGGCACTTTTTGCATCAGCAATTGTAGATGTCATGGGTAAAGTTACCGGATCTATAATCATTCCTGACTCTGCACGCTTTACTTTTCGAACCTTCGCCGCTTGCTGCTCGATGGTCATGTTTTTATGTAAAACACCAATGCCGCCTTCTTGTGCCATAGCAATTGCCATTGCACTTTCGGTAACGGTATCCATAGCAGCTGATACTATAGGAACGTTTAGTGTTATGTTTCGTGAAAATTTTGATTTGATACTCACTTCGCGAGGAAGCACATTCGAGTAGTTAGGTACTAATAAAACATCATCGTAAGTTAAACCTTCGCCGATGATCTTGGAGTTGTGTGCTATCATGTTGCAATTTCTAGTTGAATTGCGTGCAAATATAGTGAATAAATTGGAAACTTGAATACTAACATATTCATAAATTTATCTTTACAGGAATGGTCTTACAAAACAAAATGCCCTAGCCCAGATGGAAATGGAAAGCCACGAAAGGCTAAACAACATTTTTTCGAGGTTTTAAAAAGCGACCAGCGGAAGCTCTTTTAAAGCCGTAGAAAAAAGTTGTTTAGCCCGAGTGCTTGTAATGGACAGCTGGAAACAGCTTCTTTTTATAATTAAATGCGATCTGTACTGAAAGAAATTTGACCTTATATTTGTATATGGTAAACTAGTTCTCAGAATTTTGGAAAATAAAATTAAATCCGAATTGAAATGCCAGGCTATTTGCCTTTGAAACGTCTTTATATTCTAAAACATTATCGACGAGAACGTACATATTAAGTTTGCCGAGAGTTCCTGAAAGCCCCAAACCAATGTTTTTATTAGAATAAGGATCGAATGTATAAGTGGCTTTAAAATCGAGTTTTTCGAATATGTTACGTTTATAGAAAGCAGTGATCGCGACATACGGTTCTGTTGGCATTGTCATTGCAAACAATTGAGCTCCCACTGCATTGACATATTTTGTTGTCGTTTGCTGTCTGCAGTTACAGTCTGCATTTGAGCGTCTTTCTCCAAAGGAGTATTGAATCGAGGAATTAAATTTTGTCGGACGCCTTGTGGTGTATTTATCGTATAAAGTGTCGCGCGGAATGGCACGATCGAATTCATCAAAAACATCTTCAGGTTCGTTTGCCGCATCAAAATTAGGATTTACACCGTTGTAGGTATAATCGCCTTTGTAAGTTAATGTCTCAATATCTTTTGACTGCCTGATAAATCCTAAATCGATTACACTTGCCGTAAACTGAAGGTTTTCTTTTAAATAATAGGTAAGACCGGCATCAAGACCTAAACCTAAACTTCCGTTAAAGAAGGTGTTGTGAGCAATGTCGCCTGCAATACTGCCTTCGTATTCATCTTTTGTAAAACTGGCAATTCCTGAAGTCTTCAATTCTAAATTGGAGGAGATGGACTGATTGTAAATATTGGGCGTTCCCGCGTTTTGACCTGTATAAATGTATCCTGAATTTTTTGTAGATGTTGCATTTGCCCCACTGGAATAAATTTTGGCACGACCGCCCAAAACCAATTTTTCATTGAGTTTTTTATGAAAACCAACATGAAATACAGAAAGTACTTCGGCACGTACATTTAGATCGCCTAAATTGAATGATTTTCCAATATAATTTTGATTTCCGTCCAGAGCCAAAATGGCAAGATCTTTTGGAAAATACAACAGGAAATCGAATTCCTGATAAGCGCCAAATGAAACATACGACTGGCTGTCCCTGCCTCCAACTCTAAATCCTCCTGAAAATAATTCGAGCTGTTCATTGATTTGAGTTTTATCTCTATTGGAGGAATTCCGGACAATATTTCGTAGTTTATCATTAAAATCGACTCCATTATTGGCAAATAAATCAAAGGCAGAAAAACTGCTGGATCCCATATTTGCTGAAATTCCGGATAAAACCGGAACGCCAAAATAAAATTTATATGAAACATCGGCACCTGGATTTACAAGCGACGACTGCGGAATTGAAGTAAAATTGTACAAGACTTGTTTATTTTGAGAAAAACAAACAGACTGCATTAACAGTAGTAAGATCAGGGCTGATTTTTTCATTCTATCACCATATAAACTGTTCCACTTGATCTTAATTTTAACACACCTGAACTATTTTGATCTATTGGCGGTCCCGGAGCCATTCTGACCAGAAAACTAACTTTAGTACTTTGTTTTAAAAGCGTTAATCTTTGATTTTCAAAAACTTCGGTAGGGTATTTTATAACATTAGAAGTTCCTGAATAAGCAGGAATTGCAAAAGTTAAGGTTTGAAGGACCTGATCACTAGCATTTAAAAATACCAAATCAAGACTAAAGGCTCTGTTTACAGTATTTTCGATTTCGAAATCTAATGCAGCCTTGGCAAGATTTTCTGTGAAAAATTTTCTCCTGAAAATATCAAAATCTTCTGTGTCAGGTGGTATTACCTGTCCCTGCCCATTATCGCTGATTTTATTTCCTTCAATATTAAAATAAGCAAGATTGGCCGCGAAAACGGGTTCTAACTTTAAATCGTCTACCTGATCAAAATCTAAATCACTCGAGCATGAGAAGAATAAGAATGCTAAAAGTAAAATTTTAGGAATTCTATTTAAGATATTTAGCTGCATAGGGAGTTAATTAGATCATCCGTAATAACACGGATTTATTGAATGTTATTACATACTGGTACTAAATATACTACTTTTTAATGAAATTTTCCAAACAATTTTGATGCTTCGTTATAAGCACTTTCAAAACTTAAAGAATTTAAACCTGTTATTTTTTTATTGGCAGTAAAATAAGAAATCAGTTTTTCTGTAGGCATGTTTCCTGTCAATTTATCGGTTGCCATCGGGCATCCTCCAAATCCCTGAATTGCCCCGTCAAAACGAGAACAACCCGCTTTAGAAGCTGCATCTATTTTTTCGAACCAGCTGTTGGGCGTTGTATGCAAATGTGCACCAAACTCTATTTGAGGATATTTAGGTATTAAATTTGAAAATAAATAAGTAATAACTTCAGGCGTAGAACTTCCTACGGTATCCGAAAGCGATAAAATTTTTACGCCCATTCCGGCCAGCTTTTCGGTCCATTCGCCAACGATTTCAACGTTCCACGGATCTCCGTATGGATTTCCAAAACCCATTGAGAGATAGGTTACGACTTCTTTATTTTTTTTATCGGCAATTTCAAGAATTTCTTCAAGTGTAATCAGCGATTCTGCAATTGTTTTATGGGTATTACGCATCTGAAAATTCTCAGATATCGAAAAAGGAAATCCTAAATATTGAATCGCCTCATGTTCTGATGCCAAAGCAGCGCCCTGTGTATTTGCAATTATGCTTAACAATTTACTTGTCGTCTGCGACAAATCAAGCTGTGCCAAAACCTCGGCCGTATCCTGCATCTGCGGAATGGCTTTTGGCGATACAAAACTTCCAAAATCAATCGTATCAAAACCTACCCGAAGTAAAGCTTGTATGTATGAAACCTTATTTTTTGTTGGAATAAAGGTTTTGATACCTTGCATGGCATCACGTGGACATTCGATAATCTTGATTTCTTTATTCAAAGCTTATTCTTTTGTAAGGCTAAGTTAGTTTCTTTTTTAAAGAAATAAAAATAACTCTTTGTGAATTGTTTTTTGCACTTATAAGTAACGTAAGTTCCGTAAACCTGATACTTTTAAAGCCTCCCAAAAAAAGCGATATAATTGCAGTAAGGCTATTACCCAATAATGTAACAATTAAAAATATTACCAAAATAAGTAATAATATAAAATATTACCAAAAAGCGTAATAACAAATAATATTACATATATTTGTAATAGAAAGTTTATATATTTTTAATTATATTTGAATTATGACAAGCGTAATCACTGGAGACATCATTGGCTCAAGACAACAAAAGTCAAAACACTGGGTCGAAGATCTAAAGAAAATTTTATCGCCTTTTGGAGAAAGTCCAAGGCAATGGGAAGTTTACCGAGGTGATGAATTTCAGATTGAAATCCAAGATCCTGAAGATGCCTTATTGACTGCTATTTTAATAAAAGCACATTTAAGAGCCCTAAAATTAGATGCGAGAATGAGTATTGGTTTTGGAGATAAAACCCATAATGCCGAAAAAATTTCTGAAAGCAATGGTTCAGCTTTTATTAATTCCGGGGAACTTTTTGAGACTTTAAAAAAACAAAAAGTAACATTAGCACTGCGAACCGCTGATGCCGCTATTGACGAAAAAATGAATCTGATGCTGCAATTAGCATTGACTTTTATGGACAACTGGCTCGTGCAATCTGCAGAATTTGTCGCTGCAGCAATAGAAAACCCAACCTTATCACAAGAAGAATTGGGACAAAAATTAGGTATTAATCAAGCTGCCGTAAGCCGAAGACAAAAACGGGCACAATTTGAATTAACCATGAATTTAGATCGTTATTTTAGAACACAAATAAAACAACTTACCGCCTCATGATTTTATTTATAAAACTGCTTTTGGCACATTTACTTGGCGATTTTATCTGGCAGCCCAACTCTTGGGTAGCCGACAAAGAAGCCAAAAAACATAAAAGTATCTACTTGTATGTGCATATTTTGCTGCACGGAGTTTTAGCTGCTGTTTTGGCTTGGGAAATTGAGTTTATACCTTATGCCATTTTAATTGGCATCGTACATGGCATTATTGATCTCATTAAATTAAATTTCCAAAAAAGCAGTACAAAACGCACCTGGTTTGTACTGGATCAAGTGGCGCATATTCTGGTTTTAATTGCAATTGTATTTCTTTATCAAAATAAAACAATCAACCTGCTTTGGTTTGATAATCAATTCTGGATTTTAGTTACCGGAATTTTACTGCTGACTAAACCTGCCTCAATTTTCATTAAAACTATTATCTCCATCTGGAGTCCTGAAACAACAGACAGCAATCAGGATAATTCACTTGCAAATGCCGGAAATTATATCGGGATACTGGAAAGGCTCTTTGTATTCTTTTTTATTTTAACAGGACATTTTGAAGCCATAGGTTTCTTGCTGGGTGCTAAATCTATTTTTAGATTTGGAGATTTAAAAGAAGCCAAAGACCGAAAACTAACCGAATATGTTTTAATCGGTACGCTGTTAAGTTTTGGAATTGCAATACTTACAGGATTTATCGCGCAGGCGCTGCTTTTACAATTGTTGTAAAACTTTCTTGTTGATTGCTTTTATCAAAGCCGGTCCCTCATAAATAAAACCAGTATACAATTGCACTAAACTTGCACCTGCATTTAGTTTTTCGACAGCATCATCTGCGGAGTGTATTCCTCCTACTCCAATAATTGGGAATGCCTTATTGCTTTTTTCAGCAAGAAAACGAATTACTTCGGTTGAACGTTTCGTTAATGGTTTTCCAGATAAGCCTCCCATTTCCGTTTGGTTTTCAGATTGAAGACCGTCTCTTGAAATAGTTGTATTTGTTGCAATTACACCTGCAATCTGAGTTGTTTTTACAATATCAATAATATCTAATAACTGCTCATCAGTAAGATCCGGAGCAATTTTTAAAAGGATTGGTTTTATTTTCTGACTGCTTGTTTTTTGCTTTTCTACATTTCTGTCCTGAAGCGTCTGAAGCAATGCCGTTAAAGGTTCTTTGTCCTGAAGCGCTCTTAAATTTGGTGTATTTGGAGAACTTACATTCACTACAAAATAATCAACGTGATCAAATAAAGCATCAAAACAAATGATATAATCGTCTACGGCATTTTCGTTTGGAGTAATTTTGTTTTTACCGATGTTTCCTCCAATTAAAACTCCTGAATTCTTTTTTAAACGTTCTACAGCTTCAAGAACGCCTCCGTTATTAAATCCCATTCTGTTAATAATTGCCTGATCTTCTTTCAATCGGAACAAACGTTTTTTAGGATTTCCTTCCTGTCCTACAGGAGTTACAGTTCCGATTTCGATAAAACCAAAACCCAAATCAGAAAGCTCTTTGTATAATTTGGCATCTTTATCAAAACCTGCTGCAAGTCCAACCGGGTTTTTAAATTTAATTCCAAAAACTTCACGTTCCAAACGTGCGTCTTTTACTTCATAAACCGATTTTACAATTGATGAAACTCCAGGTATTTTTGAAATGAATTTTAAAAATGAAAAAGTAAAATAATGCACTTCTTCTGGATCAAACCAAAAAAGTATCGGACGAATTATCAATTTATACATAAGAGAACGGGTTGTAGTTGTTGTTATTTTTTCGGTTGCAAATTTAATTATTAAACTTGAAAATAACTCTTTTTTGCAAAAACAAATTATAAGACGTTGCAAGTTATAAAATGAAACAAAGTCAAGCGTTTAAATAATCCTGTAAAATCTATTTATACTTAATTTTGAGATATTACAAAAACATAATGCAGATCCTATTTCAATTAATACGACACTGCTTTTGAAAAGAATTACGAAGAAAGTAAACACAGCCTAAAGTAAAAATATGTATAAAATCAGCATATTAATTCGTGTTTCAAAAAATAGTATTTCAGGTTTAATATTGCTATTAAGCTTAAATGGATGGACACAGCAGGAAAAAGATACCACCAAACTAATCCACTTTCGGTATGGGAATAAAGGAATTGAACTTAGAACGAAGGACAATAAGTTTCTTTTTCAGCTGCAAAGCCGCTTACAATTTAGATTTTCGACTCCAAATGATCAGGATCCGTTAACTTATGATGACTATAATCAGGAAAAACAAACCACATTTAAAATTAACCGGGCCCGATTAAAAGTCGGCGGACACGCTTTTGAGCCTTGGCTTAATTATTATTGGGAATATGAACTCAGCCAGTCTAATTTATTAGATTTTAGAATTATGCTTGAAAAATGGGAATGGCTGAGCCTAAAGGCAGGACAATGGAAAGTAGAATATTCGAGGGAACGATTTATTAGCAGCGGCGAGCAGCAAACTGTCGACCGCTCCTTAATCAATCGGGCTTTTACCGCTGATCGGCAGATGGGAGTTGAATTGTACGGGCATCTTAAAGGCCGCGGCATTGCAGATTTTAATTACTGGGCCGCAGCATTAACAGGAACCGGAAGGGGAAATACCGAAAATGATGATAATAATTTAATGTACTTTGGAAGATTGCAATGGAATTTCCTGGGAAGATTTCTTGATTTTGAAGGAAGTGATTTAGAATTCCACAAAAAACCAACGCCCATTATTGCTTTTTCAGGACTTACCAATCGCAGTCCGTACACCCGGTTTTCACAATCAGGAGGCGGCTCTTTAGAAGGATATGAAGACGGATCGCCAGGTCAGTACCGCGTTAACCAATTTAATCTTGAAACTGCATTTATGTACCGCGGATTTTCCTGGCAGAGCGAATGGCACACCAAATACATTATTGACAAATTAGATAATGACAGAACCACAACGCTGAAAGGATATTACGCGCAGGCAGGTTACTTTTTTCATAATGCTTTTGATTGGTGGCCTAAACATCTTGAAATGTCCGGACGTTTTGCAACTTACAGACCAGACAATAACATTAGGGACAATTTGCAAAATGAATCGACAATTGCCTTTAACTGGTTTTTTAAGGGACATAAAAACAAACTAACCTCTGAAGTCAGTTATTTTGACTATCAGGATAAAACCCTGCCTTTGGCGCAAGGATGGCGTTTTAGAATACAATGGGACATTTCCTTATAATAGTAAGAACAGTTCCAGAAATAATTACATTGATTTTGAGAGAACAATTATTTTTTACATAACTTTATACAATATAAAACACTGATAATGAAAACTATAAACAAAATATTCAGAAAAATACCTGTACTGTTTTTAGGAGCATCCTTATTATTGCTTTCAATAGAAAGTTTTGCCCAGCGTCGCGGCGGAGGTGCAGTGCATAGAAGTGGCGGAGGCGCAGGTATCAGTAGACCAGCAGTTCAAAACAGGCCTGCAATTCAAAACACACCTTCAGCTCAAACAAGACCCGGGGCTGGAAATTCAGGGATTAAAAGGCAGACCAGCGGTGTTACGAGACCGGCAAATAACTCAAAAACAAACAATAACGCCGTTAATAACAGAAACTCAGCCAACAGAAACAAAACCGGAAACAGAAACACCAACATCAGCAATAATACCGTAGATCGAAGTCGAAATAACACAAATATCAATATTGACAGAAGCAGGGATATCAACATCAATAACAATCATAATACCATAGTAAGACGCAATACTGTTGTTTATGTTCGACCTCCTTACAGATATGGCGGCTATCGATACAATACTTTTCATCCTTATTATTTTCATCCGTATGCGCCCTTTTATTGGGGTCCAGTTTGGCATCCGTGGGGGTTTTTCGTAGCAACTTTAGCCGTTACGGCAATTGTGGTAAGTGTCGAAAATAATCAGTATCATTATGATCAGGGCGTTTGGTACGCACCATCAAATGGAGGCTATACCGCAGTTCCCGCACCGGTTGGAGGAACAGTTAATAATATTCCGAGCGGCGCTGAAACGGTCAATACGGGAACGGTAAATAATTATTATTACGGAGGCACTTATTACGAAAAAGATGGCAACTCTTATAAAGTTGTACCTCCAACGGCCGGAACTTTAGTAGATAAATTACCAGAAGGCGGTAAAGAAGTAACCATTGGCGATGTTAAATATGTAAAGTTTGGCGAAACCTATTATCAGCCGGTTCAAGTTGATGGTAAAAACAAATATGAAGTAGTGCTTGTAGAAGAAGATAAATAACTAATTTTACTTATTTTATTAATTCCATCAAATAAATAGAACTATAAAGATTATTTTTTAACTTTGTCCAGCTTGTCTATTGAGACACTACTCAAATAAACTGAATTACAATGAAAACTAAAACTTATTGGATTTTTGCAATACTAACAATTTCTATTATTTCTATTGCATACGGCTACACTAAAGTTATACTGCCAAAGCAACAATTGGCTCCAATGGATTGTACCGAAACTCCAACAAGCGCGGCAGCTTCATTATTTAAACCAACAATCGAAAACAAAAATACACCTAAAGGAAAAGCTCCTGCAGGAATGGTATGGATTCCCGGGGGCGAATTTTCTATGGGAAGTAATGTTGAAGATGAAAGTTTATGCAGTATCAAAGGCGTTACAAAAGACGCTGCCCCAATACACCGCGTATATGTTGACGGTTATTATATGGATAAAACCGAAGTAACAAACGAACAATTTGAAGCTTTTGTAAAAGCCACCGGCTATGTTACACTGGCAGAAAAAGCACCTACTCACGAGGAATATCCTGATGCGCCGTTAGAGAATTTATTTGCCGGATCAGCCGTCTTTACGCCTACTCTCGCAAAAGTAGATTTAAACAATTATATGCAGTGGTGGACGTATGTGAGAGGAGCTGATTGGAGACATCCCGAAGGAGCGGGAAGCTCGATAAAAGGGAGGGAAAAATATCCTGTAGTGCAGGTTTCGTATGATGATGCGGCGGCTTATGCAAAATGGGCGGGAAAAAGATTACCAACCGAAGCTGAATGGGAATTTGCTGCACGCGGAGGCAAAACAGGACAGCTCTACTCGTGGGGAAATATATTAAAACCTAAAGGAAAATTTCAGGCGAATATTTATCAGGGAAACTTTCCAATCGAAAAAGGTGATGCTGGCGAAGATGGCTACATCGGAATAGCGCCAACTGCTCAATTTGAGCCAAACGGTTACGGTCTGTACGACATCGGCGGTAATGTTTGGGAATGGACAAATGATTGGTATACGGCTGATTATTATACTATTTTAAGCGAAAAAGGCGAAGTTGCACGCAATCCGCAAGGTGCTGAGAAATCATACGATCCGGGAGAACCTAATTTACCTAAAAAAGTACAACGCGGTGGTTCATTTTTATGTACCGATCAATATTGCACACGTTATATGGTGGGCACCAGAGGAAAAGGAGATTACATGTCACCCGCCAATCATATTGGTTTTCGTTGTGTTCAATAAATTTAAAAAAAACTTTTTGGTGCAAACCAGCACAAATTTTAAATAGTAAAATCCAATTACACAATTCTATTTGTGCAATTGGATTTTCAACTTTTACTGCAAAATTTACATTTGTGAAAATTTGTGAAATTCGTGGCAAATGTTTTCACGGATCCTATAATTTCAAAGCTTATTACGCCTAAATATTTACCTATATTTGCTAAAAATTTAAAGAAATGCAACATATTATAGATCGATTTATAAGTTACGTAACAATTGACACTGAATCGGACCCAAATTCTCAAACGACACCAAGTACAGACAAACAATGGAATCTTGCCAATAAATTAGTCCAAGAACTTAAAGAGATTGGTTTACAAGATGTTACTATAGATGACAAAGCGTATATCATGGCGACTTTGCCCAGCAATGTTGGGCATGAAGTTCCTGTTATTGGATTTGTTTCGCATTTTGATACCTCGCCGGATTTTTCAGGAGCTAATGTAAAACCTCAAATTATTTCTAATTATGATGGAAAAGACATTGTCTTAAATGCTGAAAAAAATATTGTTTTATCTCCAAATTATTTCAAAGATTTATTGCAATACAAAGGACAAACGATCATTACAACAGACGGAACTACTTTGTTAGGTGCTGATGATAAAGCAGGAATTACAGAAATTGTTTCTGCAATGGAATATTTAATTCAAAATCCTGAAATCAAACACGGAAAAATCAGAATTGGGTTTACTCCTGACGAAGAAATTGGACGCGGTGCACATCATTTTGATGTGGAGAAATTTGGCGCTCAATGGGCGTATACGATGGACGGAAGCCAGATTGGCGAATTAGAATATGAAAATTTTAATGCGGCTGGAGCCAAAATTACTTTCAAAGGAAAAAGCGTTCATCCGGGTTATGCAAAAGGAAAAATGATCAATTCGATGTTGATTGCCAATGATTTCATCAATGAACTTCCGAAAGGAGAAACTCCGCAGGAAACGAAAGGATATGAAGGATTTTTTCATGTGCATCATTTAACCGGAAGCATTGAAGAAACCGTTTTAGAACTGATTATCCGCGATCATAACAAAATCAAATTTGAAAAAAGAAAAGATTTAATTCAGAAAATTGCCAAGAAAATCAATAAAAAGTTCGCTAAACAATTTGGTGAAGATATTGTAACTGCCGTAGTAAAAGACCAATATTACAATATGAAAGAAAAAGTTCTTCCGGTAAAACATATTGTGGATATTGCCGAGAAAGCAATGCGCGAACTAGGGATTAAGCCCATCATAAAACCGATTCGCGGCGGTACTGACGGATCTCAATTATCATACATGGGATTACCTTGCCCGAATATTTTTGCAGGCGGGCACAACTTCCACGGAAAATACGAATATGTTCCCGCAGAAAGTATTCAGAAAGCAACGGATGTTATTGTGAAAATTGCTGAATTAACCGCAATTCCTGGAATATTCGAAGTAAAAGAAAAATCTAAAGCGAAAAAATAATTGGAACCTATTTCTGGAAATAAAGGCATTTGGAAATATAAGGAAAATTGGGAAGTAGAACTGTCGCTGCTTCAATCTATTATTGATAAAACAGAGCTTACGCAAACCACAAAATGGGGCGGGCCAGTCTATGTGTATGAAAAGAAAAACGTAATTGGTGTTGGCGGTTTTAAAGATTATTTTGCCCTTTGGTTTTTCAATGGCGTTTTCCTGAAAGATGAGCAAAAGAAACTTTTAAATGCGCAGGAAGACAAAACAAAATCTTTGCGTCAATGGCGGTTTACTTCCAAAGAAGAAATAAATGAAAAAGTAATTTTAGAATATATTGCCGAAGCTATTGAAAATGAAAAGCAAGGCAAAATCATTAAAACCTCTAAAAAAGAAACGATAGTTTCAGAATTACTGGAAAAAGAAATGAGCCAAAACAGTGCTTTAGCAGCAGCTTTTCAAAAATTCAGTCCATATAAACAATATGAGTTTCTGGAATATATTGAAACAGCCAAACAAGAAAAAACTAAACTTTCGAGAATTGAAAAAGTGATTCCGATGATTTTGGGGAATATTGGGTTGAATGATAAATACAGGTAGCATTTAAATTCCTATATTTTTATCCCGAGGCTTCGGAACCAAATTCCAATCTTATATGACCTTTGTCAAAGTTTTAAACTTTGACAAAGGTTTTTTTATGCGCAAACAAGCGTCATTGCGAGGAACGAAGCGATTACACGAAGTATTTTACTGACAGTAACCCCAAAGTTTGTCATTTCGAGGAACGAGGAATCTCCGCGAGAAACTCTACAATCAAAATCGCCAATCTTTGTCGAGCTACTTGCGGAGATTCCTCGTTCCTCGGAATGACAAGATTGTGGAAAATCTTAACCAAAAAAAATCCCAAACTCCATAAGTGGAATTTGGGATTTTATCCCGAAGCTTCGGGATTGAAATTTTCTAAAAAACTTACGCTTTTTTATTCAAAGCAGCGCTCATTTCCATAGAAATAGCTGAACGCTCTAATTTTAATTTTCCTGACATTGTTTCGATTACAACTGTAGTATCAGCAAGCTCAACCACTTTACCATGAAAACCACTTTTTGTAATTATTCTATCACCTACTTTTAGGCTACTTTCAAATTCTTTTTCGTTTTTTGCTCTTTTTTGTTGTGGTCTGATCATGAAGAAATAGATTACCACGAACATTAAAAGGAATGGCGCAAATTGAGTAAATTGTCCCATAATTTAAATTCTGTTTTTGATTTATTATTAATATTTTTTTTTGGAAATTGTTTCCGAAGCTTCGGGATAAAAATTAAAATTTCTTTCAGAATTACATCAAACCTCTTCCCACTTTTACCATTTTTTTGTTGGCAGTAAGTTCTTTTACAAGGTTATCTAAAATTCCGTTGATAAAAATACTACTTTTTGGAGTAGAATACTCTTTCGCAATTTCTAAATATTCATTCAGCGTTACTTTTACCGGAATTGAAGGAAATTTTAAAAATTCGCAAATGGCCATTTTCAAAATAATAGTATCAATTTCAGCAATTCTTTCGCTGTCCCAGTTTGGCGTTTTATCATCATATTCTTTTGCCAGAATCGATTCGTTTAAAACTGTTCTTCTGAACAAATCTTTAGCAAAATCTTTATCTTCAACATCCTTGTACAATTTTGGCACTCTAAAATCATCCGGATCTTCCGTTTTGATTGCTTTCAATTGTTTAACGATATGTGTATTTACAACCGGAATATCATCAACCCACGTCAATTTATCATCTTCTAAATACTCATACAATTTTTCATTCGGAACAATAACATCAGCAAACAAATCAATTATAAATTGTCTGTCTTCCTCAAAAGTATTTTTTGTAGTGCTCATGTATTTTGCATACAAATCGCTGGCTTTAATATCATTTAAAAGCAAAATGATATAATCATCATTCAAATTCCAATTGTTGATTTTACGATTTTCCAAAGCAATGCTTAAAGAATTGCTTTCGGCAAGTAGCTGAAAAATTTTGTTTTTGATAAATTTTTCATTCGGATTACGTTCTGCAGCAGTTGCAAGATGTTTTTTGCTTGAAAGATGTAAAAAAACAGATTCTTTTTTGCAAATTTCAATTAATGAAGAAAGCATTATAAGATATAAATCCTGAATATTGTCAATGCTGTAAAAAAGAAATTTTTCTTCTTTTTCCATATTGTCAGAACCGCTTTGATGCATTGCATAAATGGATTGCATTACTTTAACGCGTATGTGTCTTCTATTTACCACCTTGTAAGAACATTTAAAAATTAGTCTGCAAAATTAAGGATTTCAATCCTTATATTAAAATTAATTCGCAAAAAAGTCGTGGTTTTGGTGGTCAGTTTTCAGTATTTCCTAATGATTTGGAGTATGCTGATAAAAAAAGTCTCAGTTTACAAGTAAAGTGTAAACTGAGACTGAGATTATAAACTGACAATGAACACTAAAAAAGTGAACACTGGAAACTAATTACTTTTTAGCTGCGTTTTCAATTTTTCTCAAATCAATACGATTTTGAGCAATTGTAAGCGCTGCTTTATGCGTTGTCATTCCGTTTTTCACGGCATAATCGATAATTTCTAAAGTAGTGTTATAGATATTTTCGGTTTTCGTCATGATCTCTGCTTTTCCGTAATGCTCTAATTCAGCATACACATTGATAATGCCACCCGCGTTGATCAAGAAATCCGGAGCATATAAAATACCTCTTTCCTGCAATCTTGCACCGTGAACGTTTTCATCAGCTAATTGATTGTTGGCAGCACCAGCAATCACTTTAGCTTTAATTTTGTTTACCGTGTTATCATTGATAGTCGCTCCCATGGCACATGGCGCATAGATATCAACATCAGCACTATACAAATCTTCACCCGTATAAATTGCCGCGTTGTATTTTTGAGCTACTTCGTATAATTTTTCTTCATTGATATCAGCGATGGTTACGATTGCTCCTTCTTTAGTCAAATACTCAACCAAAGCTTCACCAACGTGGCCAATTCCCTGAACCAACACTTTTTTACCGTCTAGAACATCAGAACCAAACTGGCTTTTAGCCGCCGCTTTCATTCCTAAATAAACACCATAAGCAGTGATAGGAGAAGGATTTCCAGATCCGCCTCTTTCTTCAGAGATTCCCGTAACATAAGGCGTTACATCTCTCACTGTATCCATGTCTTTCGTTTCCATTCCAACATCTTCAGCAGTGATATATCTTCCGCTTAAAGAGTGAACGAATTCTCCAAACTTGCGCATTAACTCTGGTGTTTTTTGCGTTTTAGCATCACCAATGATTACCGCTTTACCACCACCGATATTTAATCCTGTAATAGCAGATTTATATGTCATCCCTCTTGAAAGACGTAAAACATCATTCAGAGCTTCCCATTCCGTATTGTAATTCCACATTCTGGTACCTCCTAAAGCTGGCCCCATAACTGAGTTGTGAATACCAATAATTGCTTTTAAACCTGTATCTTTGTCATTGCAAAATACAATTTGTTCGTGATCGTCAAAAGATAATTGACCAAAAACAGGATCCATTTTTTGAAGTTCCTTTCCAGTTGCGAAAGTTGCATCCATAGCGTTACTATTTATTTGTTAAAATTATGAATTTGTCAAAAAGACATCTCAAACATAATCAAAAAATACATATGTGCTAATATTTTATCTTTAAAATAACAATTTAACAATCAATTTGTTTTGATAAAATTATATATTCCATTGCTTTTAATTGAGTATAAATTGCCAAACCAAAACATTTCATCATTGAATCTCTTAAAAAAATGAAAGAATTAAGCTATTTAAACAAATATTTCATTAAATATAAATATAGTTTCTCAGCAGGAATTTTAATCACTATAATCGCACAAATATTCTCTTTATTCACTCCGAAGTTAATCAGCAAGTCTCTAAATGCTATCGAAAAGTTTGATAAATTGCCGGCTGTAGATCAGGCATCTCAGGTAATTATCGATTCTTATCGTCAAGATTTAATCCATAATGCATTGCTAATCATAGCTACTACGATTGTTGCCGGTTTCCTGACCTTCTTAATGCGTCAGACTTTAATCGTAATGTCACGCCATATTGAGTTTGACCTGAAAAATGAAGTTTTCAAGCAATACGAGAATCTTTCTCAGAACTTTTACAAACAAAACCGAACCGGAGATTTAATGAACCGTATCAGCGAAGATGTTTCTAAGGTTCGTATGTATGTTGGTCCTGCGGTTATGTACACAATCAATACGTTTATTCGTTTTGCGATTGTTATCTTATATATGTACAATGTTTCACCACGATTGACATTGTATACAATTTTACCTCTGCCAATCCTTTCTTATTGTATTTTTAAACTAAGTTCTGAAATCAATAAACGCAGCACTACTTTTCAGCAATATCTATCGAAAGTTTCCAGTTTTTCGCAGGAAATTTTCTCCGGAATCAGAGTTATAAAAGCTTATTCTTTAGAAAACCAGCATCAGGATAATATGGTGGCTCTTGCCGATGAAAGCAAAAAAAAGAGTTTAGATTTAGCCAAAGTTCAATCGTTATTCGGCCCATTGATGATTGCGTTAATCGGAATCAGTAATTTGGTGGTTATTTATTTTGGAGGGGTAATGTACATCAACGGAACCATTCCGAATATCGGAACCATTGCCGAATTTATTTTATACGTAAATATGCTGACCTGGCCCGTTGCGTCTTTAGGCTGGGTTTCATCGATGGTTCAGGAAGCAGAAGCGTCTCAAAAACGTTTGAATGAATTTTTGAAAATTGAACCGGAGATTAAAAACAACAATCAAAATTCATCAGACATTCAGGGTTCCATTGCTTTTGAAAATGTAAGTTATACGTATGAAGATACCAATATTGAAGCACTGAAAAATGTTTCTTTTACAGTAAAAATAGGAGAAACATTAGCCATTTTAGGAAAAACCGGATCCGGAAAATCAACCATTTTATCCTTAATCTCCCGTTTATACGATGTTACCGATGGAAGAATTACAATTGACCAAAACGAAATAAGCTCTTTAAACTTAAATGATCTCCGCAATAATATCGGAATTGTGCCTCAGGATGCTTTTTTGTTTTCGGATACCATTAAAAACAACATCAAATTTGGCAATCAAAATGCGACTGATGAAGAAGTAATCGAAGCTGCAAAAAATGCCGTTGTTCACGATAATATCATTGCATTTAACAAACAATACGACACGATTCTGGGCGAGAGAGGCATCACACTTTCAGGCGGACAAAAACAGCGTGTGTCTATTGCGAGGGCGATCATTAAAAATCCGGCCATTTTACTGTTTGATGATTGTTTATCAGCAGTTGACACTGAAACAGAGGAAACAATTTTAAATAATCTGTTCGAAATCTGCAAAAACAAAACCACAATTATTGTAAGTCATAGAGTATCCTCAGCAAAGAATGCAGACAAAATTATCATTTTAGAAGATGGAAGAATCATTCAACAAGGCTCTCATAATCAATTAATAAATCAAGAAGGTTATTACGCATCATTATATTTAAAACAACTTTCGGAAAAAGAATTACTTTAAATGTTGCGTAATAGATAATTTTTTATGATTTTTGATTACTATTAATTCCAAAAAATGATAGAACGTATTATGAGAGAAAATGACATGTTAGAAAAAGAAGAGATTTTTTCTAAAGTATTACGAGCAGGAAGAAGAACTTATTTCTTTGATGTGAGAGCTACTAAGGCTGACGATTATTATATCACAATTACAGAAAGCAAAAAATTCACAGAAGAAGATGGTTCTTTTCATTTTAAAAAACACAAAATTTACTTGTATAAAGAAGATTTTAGTGCTTTTGCCGAAATACTGGAAGAAATGACTTCATACGTCCTGAACCACAAGGGCGAAGAAGTAATATCTGAAAGACATCAAAAAGATTTTAAAAAAGAATACGGTTCTGATAAACCTGAAGGACAAAGATCGAGCTTCACAGATATTGATTTTGACGATATCTAGTCCCCATACAACTTTTTAAAAAGTACGAGTCCAATTTGTTCAACATTTTGGGCTTTTTTTATATATTAATTTATTATTTTAGATTTAAGACTTTATTCTTAAATTGGCTAAAATTGCCCACAACAATTCAATATTTTTAAAATGAAAAAATTAATTGTATTACTATTCTTTTTCTTTCTTGGAGTTGCCTCTTTTGCCCAAAAATTAGAATACGAAACCAAATCGAACATTCAGTATTATAGCGCTGTAACCAATAAATCAGACAGTTATATTAATGAAAGATGCGTTTTGGATATTTATTATCCAAAAAACACTAAAGGCTTTGCCACGATTGTTTGGTTTCACGGCGGCGGATTAACCGGAGGAAGCAAAGAAATTCCGGAAGCATTAAAAAATAAAGGATTTGCCATTATTGGCGTCAATTACAGATTAGCACCAAAAGTAAAAGGCGCTAAATGTATTGAAGATGCAGCCGCCGCAACGGCATGGGCTTTTAATAATATTGCAAATTATGGCGGTGATACTTCTTTAATTTTTCTTTCAGGGCATTCTGCCGGCGGTTATTTGGTATCGATGGCAGGTTTAGATAAAAAATGGCTGCAGAAAGAAGGAATCGATGCTGATAAAATTGCAGGATTAATTCCGTTTAGCGGTCAATGTATTACTCATTTTCAAATAAGAAAAGAAAATGGCATTCCTGATACGCAGCCAACAATCGATGCTTTTGCTCCACTTTATTATGTTCGCGCCGATGCACCGCCCCTTTTATTAATTACCGGCGACCGAGAATTAGAAATGTTAGGCCGATATGAAGAAAACGCCTATATGGCGCGCATGATGAAAATAGCCGGACATAAACAAACTAAACTTTTTGAATTAGACGGTTACGGCCACGGCATGACAGAACCTGCTTTTCCGCTTCTCATAAATGAAATAAATAGAATTTTAAAAGAAAAACAAAATAAAAAATAAACATAAAAATTCCACGGCAATGGAAACACAGCTATTAATATTACCGGGACTTGGAAATTCCGGAGACAAACACTGGCAGACCTTCTGGCATAAAAAATTCAAAAATTCAATACGGGTAGAGCACGATAATTGGGATGAGCCCATTCGCGAAGAATGGCTGGAACGACTCAATGAATATACTGTCAAACTTGACCGTCCGACTGTTTTAGTCGCGCATAGTCTCGCTGTATCATTAGTTTTGCATTGGGCAAAAGCAAATCATAATCCTAATATTATGGGCGCTTTATTAGTGGCTCCAGCCGATGTTGATTCACCGCTGCATACGCCGGAGATCATCAGAAACTTTGCTCCAATGCCCCTTTATAAACTTCCATTTCCTTCAATTGTTGTCGCAAGCGAAAATGATCCGTATGCTTCTTTTGAAAGAAAACAATATTTTGCCGAAAAATGGGGAAGCGATTTTGTAAACGTAGGCCAGCAAGGTCACATCAACTCAGATTCTGACTTAAAATATTGGGAAGAAGGCCAGTTAATTTTACAGCAACTACTCTCTCAGGTTTAAAAGTGATCAATATTCAGATTTTTAGTGTTCCGTCTCAAAATGAAAATAACTGAACACTAAAAATATGAATACTGAATTGTAATACATTACCCAATCCTGAGTCCGTTTTCTATCTTAAAATCGGGAGCCAGTAAAATAACGTCTCCCTCCTCGCCCACAGCACCAAGAACGAGACACTCGCTCATAAATTTTCCTATTTGCTTTTTAGGAAAATTGACAACTGAAACGATTTGCCTGTTTAGCAAATCTTCTTTTTGGTATCTTTTCGTAATTTGTGCTGATGATTTTCGAATTCCTATTTTTTCTCCAAAATCAATCGTAAGCTGATAGGCTGGTTTTCGAGCTTCAGGAAAATCATTTACTTCTATAATTGTTCCAACACGCATGTCGGTTTTTTCAAATTCATCCCAGGTTAAATCCATTTTTTGTATTTTCTAACATTGGTTACAAACGTATTAATTTTGTAATTATTCGAACTAATTCTATAACCCTTTTTTTTCTGGTGTATCTACTTTTACTTACTAATGTAATGCGTTCACAATAAAAAACATATAATGGAAAATAGTTCAATAAATACCACCCCATCTCTTAGAGATTCTGAATTTGACATTCAACTTCAAAATACTGATAAATATATAAAAACTGCAAAAAACGTAAACCTCTATGTTAGGGATTATGGAAAAGGAAAACCGGTAATCCTGATTCACGGATGGCCGCTTTCTAATGAAATGTGGGAATATCAGATTGATTTTTTAGTTCAAAACAATTATAGGGTTATTGCTTATGACCGCCGTGGATTTGGTAAATCTTCACAGCCTTGGGATGGTTATGACTATGATACCCTGACAGATGACTTAAAAGAAATTATTGAGCAGCTTCAGTTAGAAAACGCCACTCTCGTAGGATTTTCAATGGGTAGCGGCGAAGTGGTACGTTATTTTAGCCGTCATGGCGGAAAAGGCGTTACGAAAGCAGCTTTAATTTCATCAATTATTCCATTTTTAGCAAAAACAGAAGATAATCCTGAAGGACGTCCAAAAGAAAAAGGTGAAGCAACTGCCGCCGCAATAAAAGAAGACAGAATTGGATTTTTAGATAATTTTGGTAAAATATTTTTTGGAATAAACATCATCAACAAACCTTTAAGTACGCCTCTATTAGAATATTACAGAAATTTATGTTCATTAGCTTCGCCAAGAGCAACGCTTCAATGTGCAGAATCGCTAAACAATACAGATTTTAGAGATGAGCTTCATCTTATTAAAGTTCCTACTTTGATTATTCATGGCGATGATGATAAAAATGTGCCACTGGAGCTGAGTTCGAAAAAAACTGCCGAGGCAATAACAAACAATACTTTTATTGTATACGAAGGAGCGCCACACGGATTATTCTATACTGAAAAAGACCGATTAAATCAGGATTTATTAGCATTCCTGAATTCATAAATAGTAACTAATATTGAGGGAAAAGACACATTAGGTAAATTTTCCCTCAATATTTTTTTATGCCTGTACTCTTTCTTTTACAGAATTTTAAAGTTATTTTTGACTACTTAATTTTGTAAAGAAATGGCACGAACTCCTTCAAATATGATTCCCCTTGGAACAATTGCTCCAAATTTTTATCTAAAAGATACGAACTCTAATAATAATTATTCATTTGAAGATTTAAAGGGATCAAAAGGCACTCTAGTTATTTTTATATGCAATCACTGCCCTTTTGTACTTCATGTCATCAGGGAAATTGTTATGATTTCGAATGATTATCGTGTTCAGGGTCTTGGTATTATTGCTATTTCAAGTAATGATATCGAAAAATTTCCACAGGATGCTCCTGAATTAATGACTGAATTTGCTTTTGAGAATAAAATGGATTTTCCTTATTTATTCGACGAAAGTCAGGATGTCGCAAAAGCGTACGATGCTGCCTGCACTCCCGATTTTTACTTATTTGACAATCAGAATCGTTTGTTTTATCGTGGCCAATTAGATGATTCGAGGCCCGGAAACGGAATTCCGTTAAGCGGAAGTGATCTTCGAAGTGCTATCGATGCACTTATTTACAACAGAAGTTTAAAAGATTCTCAAAAGCCAAGTCTGGGCTGTAATATTAAATGGAAATAAACTATTTGAGCCAATTCAAAAAGTTTACGTATCTTTGTCAATCAAATTAACAATCCTCATTTTGAGCACTATAACAATAATTACCGCTTTTATGCTGTTGTTTTCTGTAAAAAGAAGACCGCTTACTGCTGTTTTTATTTCACATAGTAAGGCCTTTATTAATTAGGCCTCCGTCTATTTCAATTTCTTCTTTCAGACGGAGGATTACATCAATACCACTTATTTATCTTGTTTGACAGCATTTGTTTGTCAGACATATTTTTGATTTCATTATTTTACAATTTTAAAATTAAACTGTTGGCAGACAGAAGTAACATTGCATTTCATCCTGTACCAAAAAGAAGAAAAATCATTCAAATAAATCAATAATAATAATAATAGATATGAAACCGACACCCACTTTCTGTAAAACAGATTACCAATTCTTAAGAGAATTGATTGTAAAAAGTAAAAATTCAACAAATACTAAAGAAGCAAATCAGCTTTCGCAGGAACTAGACCGTGCTGTAATAAGCAAAGAAAGCGATTTAGACTGTACAGTTATCAGGATCAATTCTGTGGTAACGATTGAAGATGTAAAAGCAAATAAACAAATGAAAATTCAAATCGTTTTACCTTCATCTGCAGATGTAAAACAATCTAAGATTTCAATACTTGCGCCTTTAAGTGTTGCTATTATTGGTTTTAAACAAAATGATGAAGTAGATTGGGAACTGCCGGCCGGCATCAAAACGTTAAAAATAATTGCGGTAGACAATACGGCTGTACATCATTCATGACTTTTTAAACACCTCATTATGTGCAGGTGTTTTTTTATATCTGAATAAAAACAAAAAAAACTATTCAATAAATTATTAAATAGTTTTCATGCTTCTTTTTCAAACGTCAATTATTACAATTGCGAATGAATATAATTTGTGATTGATGCCATTTTTACATCATCAAGCTTCGCTTTTTTCTGCATTCTCAGCAAAATTGGCTGCCATTCTTCTTTACTAAATTGTTTTGGCTCATACCACTTGTGGCACTTTGCACAATTATTATCATACAACTGTTTTCCTTCTGCCAAAACCGGATCTCCAAATATAAGATCTTTAGCAGATACTTGTTTTGAAGGCGGCGGCGGCGGCGGCGGCGGTATTTCTCCCTGTGATTGTTTAGCTCCGCATGCAGCCAGCATCAGGATCATTCCTGCCAAAATTATAGTTTTTTTCATCTCTGTGTTTTTTAGTAAATATAAAAAAAATCCCATTCGGCATGCGAATGGGATTCTTATTTAAAACAAAACCAGATTGCTTCTAATATTCTTATTTTACCTCCATTAATTCAACGTCAAAAATCAAAGTTGCGTTTGGCGGGATAACTCCTCCGGCTCCGGCTGCGCCGTATGCTAAATCAGATGGAATTACAAAACGGGCTTTGTCACCAACCTGCAATAAAGCGATACCTTCATCCCATCCTTCGATAACCTGACCTTGACCTAATCTAAATTCGATTGGTTTTTTACGTGGGTAAGAAGAATCAAAAACTTTTCCGTTTTCTAAAGATCCTTCGTAATGAACAGCAACTGTTTTACCAGCTTCCGCTTTTTTACCATCCCCTTTATTAATCATTTTGTAACGCAAACCGCTGTCTGTTTTATCAAATCCGGCAGCCAGTTGTTCCATTTTTGCTTCAGATTCTGCTTTTAGAGCTGCATCTCTTTTTAGACGTGCACCTTTTAAACCAACAAAAGCTTCAATTGCATTAAATTTTTCAGCTTCTTCTCCAACTCTAATAATTTCTACGCTTTGTAAAGCGTCACCTTGAGCAACAGCGTCAACGATATCTTGTCCTTCAACAACATGACCAAAAACAGTGTGTTTTCCGTCTAACCAAGAAGTTGGAACATGTGTGATATAAAACTGAGAACCATTACTGGCAGGTCCTGAATTTGCCATTGCCAAAACTCCCGGACGATCGTGTTTTAAACTTGGGTGAAATTCATCATCAAATTTATAACCCGGATCTCCTGTTCCTGTTCCTTTAGGACATCCTCCCTGGATCATAAAATCAGGAATAACTCTGTGAAATGTTAATCCATCATAGAATTTTTGTCCTTGAGGTTTTACTTTATTTTCCATATTCCCTTCTGCAAGAGCAACAAAATTCCCTACAGTTCCAGGTGTTAAATCGTGTGTTAGTTTTACTAAAATCGAACCTTTACTAGTATTGAATTTAGCGTATATTCCGTTTTCCATTGTTGTTATTTTTAATTATAATGCAAATTTACAAATTAATTTTTTATCATTTTGCGTGAAATACGCAAGTATCTTTGATAACTGAATTTTGAAGATTGATAACTGATATTTTCGTATCCTCATCAAAGTTATTAGTACGTTTTACAATTTTTCCATAAGGTTCGTTTTTAAAAAATATAGTATCGTTTCTGAGAATTGTATTTTCGTTAAAGATTATAACATCCTTCAATCCGCAAAATGTACCACACTTCCAGGTATAACCTTTTATTTCTTCATCTGACAGCGTCTTTTGACAGCTTGCTGCTAAACCTAAAATTGCAAAAATTACTAATTTTTTCATCTTTATAATTTTAATCTTTTAGATTTTGATTTATAAGTAAGGCCGTACACTACAAAAGACAATGCCGATAAGCCAACGCAGCCAATCGTTACGGCGTGCCATCCTCCCAATTTCCATAATAATAATCCGTAAGCAGATCCTGCAGCAGTCCCTAAAAAACTAAACGACATAAATACCGTATTTAATCTGTTTCGGGCTTCTGGCAATAATGAATAAACGCGGGTTTGGTTTGAAATGTGAACGCCTTGTATGCCTATATCAATAAATACAATCCCGATTGCAATTCCGATCACACTTTCTACTGAGAAATAAAAAACCAAAAAGCTGATCAAAATTAACAAACAACCGTAACCAACTGCTACTCTTGAACCGCCTTTATCTCCCATTTTACCTACCAAAGGCGCTGCTAAAGCTCCTGATGCGCCTACAATTCCGAATAAACCAATTGTGGCACTGCTAAAATGAAAAGGTGCTCCGGAAAGCAATAAAACCATCGTGGTCCAGAATGCGCCAAATTGGGCAAAACTAAAAACATTAATTATGGTTGCTTCCCGTAAAACGGGCTGTGTTTTTATCAATGTAAAAAGCGATTGAATCAATTGACCGTAAGACCCTTGAAATTGAGGTTTATTAACAGGGAATTTATTTTGAATGACAAAAAAGATCATAAGACAAATTCCGGCCGCGATATAAAACATCGATCTCCATCCTAAAAACTGTCCAATAAAACCGCTCAAGGTTCTCGAAAGTAAAATACCAACCAGCAGACCGCTCATAATTGTTCCAACTACCTTTCCACGCTGTTCCGGCGCACTCAAAGAAGCTGCCAGAGGAAGAATAAGCTGTGGCACAATTGATGTAATTCCGATTAACAATGAAGCTGCCTGCAAAAGAAAGAAACTTTTTGCAGTCGCTGCAAGAATCAATGCAATCACTGAGGCAAAAGTGGTCATTAAAATCTGTTTTTTGCGTTCGATTTTATCGCCTAACGGCACCATAAAAAACAATCCAATGGCATAACCGGCCTGAGTCAGGTATGTTATTGTACCCGCGCTGGCTTCAGGAATTTTAAATTCGCTGGCAATTAAAACAATTAGAGGCTGGCAGTAATAAAGATTTGCAACTATAAGTCCAGTGCAGGCTGCCATAAATAAGACATTCGTTTTGGATAAATTCATATTGCAAAAATACCAATCTAATTTTTACCAAAACTTTAAAAAATGTATAAATTTTTCAATGTGCCAATCAGATCAAGCCTATTTAGTATTAATTATATTGATTGTAAAAAGATTATGATTTCAGAAAATCTTCTCTCGCCGGTCCAAAAACATCCGTAAGCATTCCGGTTTCCAAACAAACTACTCCATGAATAGCGTGAGGCGGAATATAAAAACTGTCTCCTTCTTTTAAAGTTTCAGTAACTCCGTTTATGGTGACATCAAACTTACCACTTGCTACGTAAGTTACCTGAGTATGATAATGTTCGTGGAGAACGCCAATTCCTCCTGTTTCAAAATGCACATTTACAAGCATCACTCTGTCATCAAAAGCAAGTATTTTGCGTTTAATGCCTTCACCCACTACTTCCCACTCAATTTCATCACCTTTTATAAATTCTTTACTCGTACCGATCTGCATAACTTTTAATTTAAATTTCAACAAAAATAATACTTTTATATGACTTTATTCTTACACCAGTTCTTTCGCAATAAAATCGAAACTTGTTTTAATGGATTGCAGCGCATTGACAGCAAAATTATTTTCCTGCTCTACAAAAATATGCTGCACGCCAGATTGTTTTGCTTCTTTAAAAATACTTTTAAAATCGATAGAACCTGAACCAATTTCAGTATTTAAAGCCTGATTAGCGTTGTCCATATCTTTTACGTGCCACAATTTAAAACGTCCCGGATTTTGTTGAAATAACTGCAGAGGATCATTTCCGGAGCGAACCACCCAATATAAATCCAATTCAAAATTAACTAAATTTTTATCGGTTTCCTTCAATAAAATCTCGAAACCGGTAACGCCATCGTGTTTTTGAAATTCAAAATCATGATTATGGTACGCCATTTTCAAGCCTGACTTATAACACATTTTTGCCGCTTCGTTTAAGCGTTGGGCAATTTTTTTATAATCTTCGATATTACGGCGAAAAGGTTCATCAACCCAGGGAATAGTAAGATATTCCTGGTTTAAGACTTTTGCAGCTTCTATCGCAGCTATTAATTCTGTTGTATTTCCATCTACTAAAAAGCTGCCCAAATTATAATGTCCGCTGACAGATTTCAGGGTATTCTGGTCTAGTATTTTTTTTAATTCAACAGCTGATAGCCCCCAGAATTGATCTTTGATTGAAAAACCATAAGTTTCAACAGTCGAAAATCCTGCTTTCGAAACTGTTTCTAAAACACCTTTTACATCTTTTGGAAGTTCATCCCGCAATGTATACAACTGTAAACCTATTTCTTTTTTATTCATAGTAAATGCTAATGAAGGCAAAGCCAAAACTGCTGTTGCGGCTAAACTGGTAGTAATAATAAAGTTTCTTCTTGTGATCATTTTGTTTATAAAAATCAGAAAAGTAAAGCTACTCTTTATTTATTGAAAAAAATATTATCCTTTTTCATTAAAGCATATCCGTCAGTTAAATTATTTCTTTTGAAATATTTTTCTAAATCTGCCAGCCTTTTTTTGTTATCATATTTTATACAGGAATGCAATTTTCTCTGGCAGACAGAGCATAATCTTATGGAGCTTTTATCTGTTTCAGATAAACTATTAGTTCCATTCATTACGCAGTCTGCAGTAATACAATGATGCAGACCAAACATGTGGCCAATTTCGTGAGAACTTGTTTTGATCAGTCTCGACAAGCAGAGATCAAAATTTTCAGAAGTTAATTTTCCATCCTGTAATCTATAAATTGAACTCACGCCAACCTTATCACGATAAGAAGCCAGTCCAAAAACATAATTCCATTCAGGCTTAGGATATAAATCTAGTTCTGAAAGTCCCATTAAAGCAATCCTGTTTAAAGGTTTTTCTTTTTTTAATACATCATCTAAAAGGTAACCCGCCAATAATTGTTCATGACCATACACTAATCTTCTGGCAGAATTTGGAACTATATCATTAGAAATTGGCTCTAAAGTTTTTGTTTTTAATTGAAAGAAAATCTCTAAATATTCATTGGTGAGTTTAATTTGCTTTTTTTGCAAAGCAGTAAAATTTCCAATAGGTCTTATATAAATAATATTTGCATCTTCTGATGGAACAATATGATTCGATCTTTCATATTGGTCAAAACTTTGACCTTTTTCCTTATGAGAAAACAACCAATCTCCATAAACAGGTTTGGCCAACTCAATATCATTTTTTTTAATATGTTTAAAGTATGTAATTTCTTTTGGAGTTTCCTTTGTACTTTTTCGGATCTCTTTTGGACTATCTCTAGCTTTTTCTTTTTGACAAGAACAAAATAATATAACAATGAAGATGATTATTTTTCTCATATCCTTTTTTGATAAATATATTAAAAAAGCAGATACGATATTATGAATACAATATTACTCTAATTTCTCTTCATCAAAATTATCGAAATAAGTAAAATCTTTGGTTATCAAACCATTTTCGATTGTAAAAATGGTGCAGATCGGCAGTTTGAATTTTGAGTTATCAGGCGCCGTTCCGGTTGAAACAAACTCAACAATAATATGATTTGTTCCTGAAGGATAAATTTGAATAATTTCATCATGAAGATCCGGAAAAACTTTATTCAGTTCCGCATATTTATCTTCTGTTTGTTTACGGGATTGCTTTACGATTCCATCGCCTAATGAAGGGTCTTTGAAATCTGCAGTTTCAGTATACATCGCCGCCATTTCTTTCCAATTATGATTATTGAAATGCTCAAAATACTGTTTTATCAGTTTTTCGTTTTGGTTGGTATCAATCATATTTGATTGGTTTTGATTGTTGCAGGAAACAAATATTAAAGCTGTAATAAAGAAAATTACTTTTTTCATTTTTTATTATTTTTAGATTTGGGTCTCTAAAAATAATAAAAAAAAGTAGATTAAAATTACTTCGCGGTCAGTAAGTTCATAGTACTCAATTTATCAGAATCAAGTGCCTGAGGCGGATAATTTTGTTTTTCTTTTCGGCTGGAAAAAATCTTACCTTCTTTATTAACATAAATATAGTTGTAATTCCAATAATTTGGACCTGCAATCTTCGACCCTTCTGAATTATCAGAATTGGTAAAAACCTGATCTGCATATACCAGAACTTCGCCTTGGTTTTCATTATCCAAAACCCGAACCGGCGGACCTAAAGTTTTGATCAGTTTCTGTTTGGATTCTCCCACCCATCCGTTCATTGAAGTTTTGTTGCTAGAGCATGAAACAAGCAGCATAAACAGAGCTGTAATAAGTATTATTTTTTTCATAGGACCAATATTTTTAGAATACTGCTAATGATCAAATTACGTCATCATTAACTATGTAATAGTACTTGAAATTACAAATTTTGGCTTTACATAAATACAATTAAATGTTATATAATTATTACTTATTTTATTGAAAAACAATCATTTATATTTTTCACAAAATAGTTTTAGATTTTCTTTCATGTTATAAAAATTCTCCTTTCTTATTTGAATTTTGTTTTTAAAATTCTCAAATATTAACTTGTATCTTTGCAGCTTAGAACAATTGAAGAAAAAATGCGAATTGATATTATAACAATTTTACCGGAGTTATTGAAGAGTCCTTTTGAGGCTTCGATTATGAAACGCGCGATCGATAAGGGTTTAGTCGAAGTTCATTTTCATAATTTACGCGATTATACCACTAACAAACAAAAAAGTGTAGACGATTATCCGTTTGGCGGAGGCGCCGGAATGGTAATGACCGTTCAGCCAATTGATGCCTGTATCACCCATTTGAAAACCGAACGTGAGTATGATGAAATCATATATATGTCGCCAGATGGAGAAACATTAAATCAAAAAATGGCCAATACCATGTCGATGTATGAAAACATTATCATTTTATGCGGCCATTATAAAGGAGTGGATCAGCGTGTTCGCGATCATTTTATTACCAAAGAAATTTCGATTGGTGATTATGTTTTATCTGGCGGAGAATTAGGTGCCTTGGTTTTATCTGATGCTTTGATCCGATTAATTCCTGGTGTTTTGAGTGATGAGACTTCGGCCCTGACCGATAGTTTTCAGGATAATTTACTTTCCGGACCTATATATACAAGACCAGCCGATTATAAAGGATGGAAAGTTCCGGAGGTTTTAACCAGCGGTCACTTTGCAAAAATTGACAAATGGCGTGAAGATATGGCGTATGAACATACGAAGAATAGAAGACCTGATTTATTAGAATAGTCTTAAAGTCAAAAGTCGAAAGTCATAAAGTCCAGAATTTAAAATGTTTATCTTTAGATGCTAAAACTTTATGACTTTCGACTTTATGACTTTCGACTTTATGACTTTCGACTTAAAAAAAATACAATTTACAATTTATAATTCATAATTATTTTCTACATTTGCACCCGAATTAGACTAACCTCTGGCGAGATCCGTGAATGTTGCTCTATATAAAAAACCATAATTATAAGATATCATGGCAGATTTAATGAAATTCGTTCAAACCGAATTAGTTGAGAAAAAAGATTTCCCTGTTTTTGGAGCTGGAGACACTATCACAGTTTACTACGAAATTAAAGAGGGTGAAAAAACAAGAACTCAGTTTTTTAAAGGAGTTGTTATTCAAAGAAGAGGTTCTGGAAACACAGAAACTTTCACTATTCGTAAAATGTCTGGAGCTATTGGAGTTGAGCGTATCTTCCCGGTAAACTTACCAGCTTTACAAAAAATTGAAATCAACAAAAAAGGAGCTGTACGTAGAGCTAGAATTTTCTACTTCAGAGAACTTACTGGTAAAAAAGCTAAGATTAAAGATAAAAGAAGATAATCAATTATCTCTTTGTTATAAAAAACTCGTTTCAAGTAATTTGAAACGAGTTTTTTTTTAGCCCTAATTTTCAAAATATCAAAACTGTAATTTTTCAATGTCAAAATCACCGATTTAGCAATTAAACGACATCGAAATAACAATCTGATAATTTCGTTATTTCTCCGAAAAACTACACCGTTATCGGACTGATTTTATTATATTTGCTCCGCTCATTTTGAGCCGAATATACCTTTTACATCGCCATTTCCTGACGATACGATTATAAAAAAAAAAAAAAAAAATGACACAGAATTCAAAAATTTTTTACACCTTAACTGATGAGGCGCCATTGCTAGCGACCTACTCTTTATTACCTATTGTTCAAGCATTTACAAGTACAGCTGGAATTGCTATCGAAACAAGAGACATCTCTTTAGCAGGAAGAATTTTATCTAATTTTCCTGAAGTTTTAACAGATGCTCAGAAAACTGGAGATGCTTTGGCTGAATTGGGTCAATTGGCAACACAACCTGAAGCTAACATCATCAAGTTACCAAATGTTTCTGCATCTGTACCGCAATTGAAAGCTGCTATCGCTGAGCTGCAATCACACGGTTACAATATTCCTAATTTCCCTGAAGATCCTCAAAACGATGCTGAAAAGGAAATTAAAGCAAAATATTCTAAAGTTTTAGGTTCTGCTGTAAATCCTGTTTTACGTGAAGGAAACTCTGATCGTAGAGCTCCAAGAGCAGTAAAGAATTTTGCAAAAGCAAATCCACACTCGATGGGTGTTTGGTCTGCTGATTCAAAAACTAAGGTGGCTTCTATGCCAAATGGTGATTTCTACGGAAGTGAACAATCATTGACAACTACAGCAGCTGATGATGTAAAAATTGAATTCGTTGCTAAAGACGGTACAACAACTGTTTTAAAAGCAAGCACACCGCTTAAAGCTGGAGAAATTATTGACAGCTCTGTTTTAAGTGTAAAAAAATTAAAATCTTTTGCGGCCGAAGCAATTGCTGAAGCGAAAAAAGAAGGTGTTTTACTTTCTGTGCATTTAAAAGCAACAATGATGAAAGTTTCAGATCCAATTATCTTTGGCGCTATCGTTGAAGTATATTTTGCTGATCTTTTTAAAAAATACGAAGCTTTATTCAATGAATTAAACATTGATACCAGAAATGGTTTAGGCGATATCTATGCAAAAATTGCAGGAAGACCTGAGCAGGCTGCAGTTGAAGCCGACATTACAAAAGCGATCGAAAACGGACCAGCTTTGGCAATGGTCAATTCTGAAAAAGGAATTACAAACTTACACGTTCCTTCTGATGTGATTGTTGATGCTTCTATGCCGGCAATGATTCGTACTTCTGGACAGATGTACAATAAAGAAGGAAAACAACAAGATACAATCGCTGTTATTCCAGACCGTTCTTACGCTGGAATTTACACTGCCACTATAGATTTCTGTAAAAAACATGGCGCTTTTGACCCTAAAACAATGGGAAGTGTTCCTAACGTTGGTTTAATGGCTCAAAAAGCAGAAGAATACGGATCTCATGACAAAACTTTCCAAGTGCAGGCTGACGGAGTGGTTCGTGTAGTAAATGCTGCAGGAAAAGTTTTAATGGAACAAAACGTTGAAGCTAACGACATTTTTAGAATGTGTCAGGCAAAAGACGCACCTATTCAGGACTGGGTAAAACTGGCTGTAAACAGAGCTCGTTTATCTAGCACGCCTGCTGTTTTTTGGTTAGACGAAAACAGAGCGCATGACAGAGAATTGATTGCAAAAGTTGAAAAATATCTAAAAGATTACGATACTGCAAATTTAGATATCCGTATTTTAAATCCTGTTGCTGCCACTGAATTTACTTTAGACAGAATCATCAAAGGTTTAGACACGATCTCAGTAACCGGAAACGTTTTACGTGATTATTTAACTGATTTATTTCCAATTTTAGAATTAGGAACTTCAGCAAAAATGTTATCTATCGTTCCGTTAATGAACGGCGGCGGATTGTTCGAAACTGGCGCCGGAGGTTCTGCTCCTAAACACGTTGAGCAATTTACTGAAGAAGGATATTTACGTTGGGATTCATTAGGAGAATTTTTAGCGCTTGGTGCTTCATTAGAGCATTTAGGACAGACTTTAGACAATTCTAAAGCCATTGTTTTAGCAGAAACTCTTGACGAGGCTAACGACAAATTCCTTGCAAATGATAAATCTCCAGCTCGTAAAGTTGGACAAATCGATAACCGTGGTTCTCATTTTTATCTTGCTTTTTATTGGGCTCAGGCTTTGGCTGCTCAAAATAAAGATGCAGCATTGAAAGCAATCTTTACTCCAATCGCGGCAGAATTTGAAGCGAATGAAGCTAAAATCAATACGGAATTAATTGGTGCTCAGGGAAAACCTCAAACACTTGGCGGGTACTATCAGCCAACTCCGGAATTAGTTAGTAAAGCAATGCGTCCGAGTGCAACATTCAACTCGATTCTTGCCCAAATTAAATAATACAATATTCTATTTACATATTACATCAAAAAGACAACTTTAACCGGTTGTCTTTTTTTTATCTTAACGAATGTTTAACAACCGCTGCGCCATTATATTTAGTAAGAATTCTTAACTATGTAAATCAAAATCAAGACAATGAGTCCAAAAAAAATCTACACATTTCTTATTATAATTTTTACCACATTCACTTCCTTTTCTCAGGAAAAATTCACGTTAAGCGGCACCATAACCGACTTTAAAAGCAATGAAACTTTAATTGGCGTCAATATCTATATTCCGGCCTTAAAAATGGGCACCACGACCAACGAATATGGTTTTTATTCGCTTACAATTCCAGCTGGTGAACATGAAGTAGAAATAAGTTATGTTGGATTTCAAACGGTTCAAAAAACAGTTGTTTTAAATCAGAACACAAAAAATAATTTTTCTTTAAACGAAAGCGGCGAAGAACTTCAGGAAGTTGTAATTACAGATAATAAAGGTAAAATCAACATCAAATCACCGGAAATGAGTGTAAACAAACTCTCTATTTCAACCATCAAAAAAATGCCCGTTGTAATGGGCGAAGTCGATGTTTTAAAATCAATTTTACTGCTTCCGGGTGTTACCAATGCAGGCGAAGGCGCTTCTGGTTTTAACGTTCGCGGCGGCGGTGCTGACCAGAATTTAATTTTATTGGATGAAGCAACCATTTTTAATTCATCTCACGTTTTTGGTTTTTTCTCGGTTTTTAATCCGGATGCTATAAAAGATTTAAAATTATACAAAGGCGGGATTCCATCACGCTATGGCGGAAGAGCATCATCTGTTTTAGATATTTACCAGAAAGACGGAAACAGCAAAGAATTCCATGTAAATGGAGGAATCGGATTAATTTCGAGCCGTATTCTTGCCGAAGGACCGCTGGTAAAAGATAAAGGTTCTTTTTTAATTGGAGGAAGAGCTTCATACGCGCATCTATTCCTGAAATTATCAGAAAAGCAAAAAGATAATGCCGCTTATTTTTACGATTTAAACACCAAATTAAGCTATAAATTAAACGACAACAACAGCTTGTATTTGTCCGGTTATTTCGGGCGCGATGTTTTTAGTTTGAATAAAAGCTTCACTAATACTTACGGAAACTCCACATTGAATCTGCGTTGGAATCACTTGTATTCAGATAAATTGTTTTCGAATCTCTCCTTAATTTACAGCGATTATTATTACGGACTTGATTTGAATTTCGTAGGCTTTAAATGGGATTCGGGAATTAAAAATTACAATATAAAATACGATTTTAAAAACTACATTTCGGATAAATTCAAATTGAATTACGGTTTAAACGGAATTTACTATGAATTTAATCCCGGAACAATCAAACCTTCCAACGAGGAATCTGGAATTAATCCGGATCAGTTAGATAAAAAATATGCTTTTGAACCTTCAGTTTATCTTGAAGCAGAAAATCAGCTTTCGAAAAAAATAACTGTTTCTTACGGATTGCGTTATAGTTTGTTTTACCGTTTAGGCGCTTCCACTATCAATTTATACGAAAATAACAATCCCGTTGTTTTTAATTCTGATTTGCAGATTTACGAAAAAGGAACTCCAATAGGAACCGAATATTATGGCAAAAACAAGTCTATAAAAAATTACAATAATTTAGAACCAAGATTTTCAATTTCATATCAATTAAATGATGATCAGTCAGTAAAAGCGAGTTATAATCGCATGGCACAATATCTGCAGTTAATATCAAACACCTCCTCTCCTACACCGCTTGATGTCTGGATGCCGAGCGATAATTATGTGAAACCACAAATTGCGGATCAGGTTGCATTGGGTTATTTTAGAAATATTAACAATGGCGCGTACTCGATTGAAGTTGAAACCTATTATAAAGAAATTCAAAACAGACTCGATTATATCGATGGTGCCGATTTAATTGCCAATGACGCCATCGAACAGGTAATTCTAAACGGACAAATGAGAGCATACGGTTTAGAACTTATGTTTAAAAAAAATGAAGGTAAATTTAACGGATGGATTTCGTATACTTTATCAAAATCAGAGCAGCAAACTCCGGGAAGAACGGCAGATGAAATAGGCATCAACAACGGGCAATGGTACAATTCTGCTTACGACAAAACGCACAATTTGGCCATTACATCGGCTTATAATTTAAACGAAAAATGGTCTTTTGGCGCTAACTTCGCTTTACAATCCGGACAGCCGGTTACCTATCCAAACGGTCAGTATGAATATTTAGGCATCACTGTACCAAGTTATGGCCTCAGAAACGAACACAGATTGCCTGCTTATCACCATTTAGACGTTTCGGCGACTTTGACACCACGGTCAAATAAAGAAAGAAACTGGAAAGGCGAATGGGTTTTTAGCATTTATAATTTATACAATCGTCATAATGCAGCGTCGATTAACTTTCGCCAAAATGTCGATACAGGTTACAATGAAGCCGTAAAAACATCTATTTTCGGGATTGTGCCTGCCGTGAGTTATAATTTTAAATTTTAAAAATCACTTTCTATACAAGAAAACAAAAGATATATCATGAAAAAAGCACTCTTATTAATCGTATTTTTTATATCGCTATTCTTTACAAGCTGTGAAGAAGTGGTTGATGTTGATTTAGATACCGCGGCGCCCAAATTGGTGATCGAAGCTTCTCTTAATTGGGAAAAAGGAACTACTGGCAGACAACAGGTTATAAAACTCACCACCACTACCGGATATTTTGAAAATGCAATTCCAACCGTTTCCGGAGCAACCGTTTTTGTAAAAAACAGTGCCAACAAGCAGTTCAATTTTGTTGAAGTAGCTAAAACGGGTCGTTATGTGTGCACTAATTTTGAGCCTGCAATAAATGAGCAATACACCTTGACGGTAATTAGCAGCGGAAATACTTATACAGCCAGCGAAACCATGAAATCTGTAGCGCCTATAACCAGAATTGATCAAAATAATGAAGGGGGTATTACAGGAACAGATATCGAAATCAGAGCCTATTATAATGATCCGGCTAATGAAGACAATTATTATCTTTACAGATATGTATATTCCAACAAAATAACTTCAGGTTATTATGTAGATGAAGATAAATTTTTTCAGGGTAATGAATTTTTCAGTAATTCAGATGATGAGGATCTGGCTGCAGGAAATGAAATTGAAATAACGCATTATGGGATTTCTAAACAATATTATAACTACATGAGCATTTTAGTCAGCATTGCAGGAAGCAATGTTGGAGGTCCGTTTCAATCACCACCTGCAACTGTAAAAGGCAATATTATGAATATAACAGACAAGAATAATTATCCTTTAGGCTACTTTGCGCTTAGCGAAACCGATTTAAGAAAATACACCATCAAATAAAGCAACTAAAAAATGGAAGCCCAAATTAAAATTTTAGTTGAAAAAAAATTAGTCGGCAAACATATTGTAATGTCGTTTATCGAGAATAAAACTTTTCAATTATGGAGCAGTTTTATGCCAAGACGAAAAGAAATTAAAAATAGCACAGACTCTAATTTATATTCGCTCGAAGTATTTCCCGCCCGACATTTTGATCATTTTGACCCAAATAATACTTTTCAAAAGTGGGCTGCAGTATGTGTTTCAGATTTTAGCCAAATTCCAGTAGATATGGAAACTTTAATTATTCCCAGCGGATTATATGCTGTTTTCATCCATAAAGGTCCGGCTTCTGAAGGGCATAAAACGTATCATTTCATTTTCACAGAATGGCTTCCAAATTCTGAATATACGGTAGATGACCGCCCGCATTTTGCTGTGATGGATGATAAATATAAAAAAGACGATCCTGATTCTGAAGAAGAAATCTGGATTCCTATAAAAAACAGAACTTAGAAAAATGGTAATCGAAACACTAAAATCGCTTTTTAACCGGGATTTAAACAAGCTGAAAACGGAAATAGAATCGTATCCGGAAGAAAGCCAAATTTGGGCAGTTGATAAAAACATTTCTAATTCGGCCGGAAATCTCTGTCTGCATCTCATCGGAAATCTCAATACTTATATTGGAGCAGAACTGGGAAAAACAGGCTATATTCGAGATCGTCCTCTTGAATTTACTTTGAAAAATATTTCAAAATCCATATTAATTGAAAAAATTAACGAAACCATCAATGTGGTAAACCATACGCTGGATTCTTTAAATGAAACCGATTTAGAAAAAAATTACCCGCAAATTGTTTTCGAAAAAGAAATGACAACCGGATTTTTTCTGGTTCACCTTTCCACACATTTAGCGTATCATTTAGGCCAAATTAATTATCATCGGCGTTTACTTGATATATAATATTTTGCCACAGATTAAAGGATTAGCGTGATTAATCTTTTTAATCTGTAAATATGTGGCAAAAATCTAAAATCTGAACTCTAAAATCTAAAATAGTACCCGTACCTTAGCACCACAATAAAAAACGAAGTCAGCATGTCATCACACCATATAGTTCGCGACGATCAGGAACCTGCTTTAATTATTGCCAACGGAGCTGCCTGCAATCCTGAATTATTAGGACAACTGCTTGAATGGTCGCCACTGGTTGTTGTTTTAGATTCTGCCATCGAAAGAGTAATTGAATTAGACATAAAAGTCGATGTTCTGTTAGGTGATTTCGATCGTGGTTTCGATCCTGACATCTATAAAACTTCGCAATATCCAATCGAAATTGTACACGCTCCAGATCAGGACAAAACTGATTTGGAAAAAGCTTTCGATTACTTAATTGACAGAAAAATTCCAGCCGTAAATGTAGTTTGGGCAACCGGAAAACGTGCCGATCATACGATTACCAATCTTACGAATATTGTTCGTTACCGCAATTTGCTTAAAATTGTTATTCTTGACGATCACTCCAAAATATTTTTATTACCAACAAAATTCGAGAAATGGTACACCGCAAAAACACCTATTTCGTTGATTCCTATTGGCGTGGTAAATGGTATTTATTCCACCAATTTAGAATATCCGCTTCAAAATGATACCCTTACAATGGGCTATAGAACCGGAAGCAGCAATTCTGTAGCACAAGATGGAATTGTAACGATCACGCACAATAATGGCGATTTATTGTTGATGGAATGTATCGATTAATTGTTCTTCTAAGCATTCTGATTGCTACAAGAGAAGTCTTTTTAGAAATATGATAATAAGATATGCTTTTAATAATTTAATATCAAAAAGCCAAAAATATCTTATATAGCTTCTTGTTTTAAATATGTGGCTATTTTCTTATTTTAGCAACCGAATTGTATCGCTATGAAATGGGAAGCCAAAATTATTACTTATAAAAAAGAAAAAAGAATTGCAGTATATTTTGAAAAAAATGCCGAATTAATCGTTCGAATAAAAAAATTGACCGGTTCGCGGTGGAGTCAAACATTAAGAGCCTGGCATCTTCCTGACACAGTTGAAAATAGGGAGCGATTTCATTTAGTTTCCCTTTCTCATTCTATTCCATCAGCTGAAGGAATTGAGCAGATAAAAAAATACATGCAATGGCTTTCTTCTAAGAGATATAGCCCGAACACTATTAAAACATATTCTGAAGCTTTAAAATCTTTTTTGATTTTTTACCGGGAAAAATCCATCACCGAAATCTCTAATGAAGATGTGATTATCTACAATAACGAGTATATATTAAAAAATAATCTTTCGGATTCCTATCAAAATCAAATTGTTAATGCTCTTAAATTATTTTTTACTACTATAAGGGAGACCAAAATTGAAATTGACAAGATTCATCGTCCCAAACGGTCAAAAATTTTACCAAACGTTTTGAGTAAAGAAGAAATAAAATTGATTCTGAATGCACATTCGAACATCAAACACAAAACAATGCTTTCGTTGATTTATAGTTGTGGATTACGACGAAGCGAGCTTCTAAATTTAAAACCTGCCGATATTGATTCTAAAAGAGGCATTGTCATTATTAGACAAGGTAAAGGTAAAAAAGACCGAATTGCGCCTTTGTCTCTTAAAATATTAGAAATGCTTCGGGACTATTACACTATTTGCAGACCAAAAACCTGGCTCTTTGAAGGACAGAATTTAGGAGAACAATATTCTGAATATAGCTTGCAAAGCGTTTTAAAACAAGCTCTTCAAAAATCAGGTGTTAAAAAGCAAGTCACCCTTCATTGGTTGCGTCACAGCTATGCCACCCATTTACTAGAGAACGGTACCGATTTGCGTTATATTCAAGAATTACTAGGACACACCAGCAGTAAAACAACTGAAATATATACTCATGTAAGCACTAAAAGCATTCAACAAATTAAAAGTCCCTTCGATGATTTATAATTAAAAATTTATATATTTGAAAATAAATAATATGTAATAATTATCACACATATCTAACCTAATTTGGGTGGGTTTGTGTGATTATGTCACACATATAAATAAGTTACTGGCTAGTTATGCCGAAATTACGCAGTTAAATCCAATTTGGAAAAAACATTTGTTTCCGCAAAAAAGTTTACAAAGCAGAAGCGTGAAAATTGGAACTTGCCAGCAGAAACTTGAAAAGTGAAAAACTGAAAAGCGAAAGCGTGAAATTGGAAACTTGACAACAGAAACTTGAAAATTGGAATCTGAAAAGCAGAAACGTGAAAGTCGGAATCTGCCAGCAGAAACTTGAAAAGTTTAGTGCAGAAATTAAAAGTAAATAATTGAAAATAATAAGCCGAAAAGCAGAAACGTGAAAGTTGGATTCTGCCAACAGAAGCGTGAAAAATTTGCGGTTTAATTGTAATTTCGACAAAATAACCAGCCAGTAACACACGCTACAAGCAATTTGGGCATTTGGCTTAATGGAAAAATTGGTTTTGTATTTGGAAGATTTGGCGAATCCGAAAAATCAAGCTGATTTAGTCCCAAACTGCTTGTAGCGCGAGAACGTTGTGCGTGATTGCTCCCAAATTGGAAATCAAAAAGCGGAAAACTAATTGGAAGCTGAAAATTGCACTGCGGAAAATTGGAATCTAAAAAGCTGAAACTT